>Ga0008838_100026_pt1 | contig 247403 bp, 231 predicted proteins | sample HotLakConUCCSL28_FD_62212 | JGI IMG/M metagenome (GOLD analysis project Ga0008838, IMG submission 62212) | Hypersaline microbial mat communities from Hot Lake, Washington, USA - Hot Lake Consortium UCC-SL28 (Hybrid Assembly) | ecosystem: Environmental > Aquatic > Thermal springs > Hot (42-90C) ...
GTTCCCCCGCCCGCGCGGGGATGGACCCAGGTTTCGCACTGCCGCGTGCCGGGGGCCTTGGGTTCCCCCGCCCGCGCGGGGATGGACCGCCCATCGCCTATGCCGAAGCCTACGCGGCGGTGGTTCCCCCGCCCGCGCGGGGATGGACCCGAGTTCGACAGCCTGCCGCGGACTGTCCGCCAGGTTCCCCCGCCCGCGCGGGGATGGACCCTCAAGGCCGGCGATGTCCGCAAGGGCGTCACCGGTTCCCCCGCCCGCGCGGGGATGGACCCGGACCGATGCCGCGCGCGCTGTCCGCCGCCCCGGTTCCCCCGCCCGCGCGGGGATGGACCCTCGGTTCGGCAGCTCCGCACTGCCCTCGCGGCGGTTCCCCCGCCCGCGCAGGGTAGACCGTGAACCAGGGTTTCGCCCTCTTCAGCGAAAAAGGTTTTTAATAAAAATTGCAAAAACAGATTTGGTTTTAAATAATTGAAAAATCTTTGAGCTCTTATCAAAGTATTAAAGTTAAATTATATTTTCCCATTAGGAGAAGAATGTTATATATTTTAGCAAACCATATAGGAGGTTCGACATGTCTCGGATATACAAGAGAAAAGGATTAAAGAACTACTGGATGCAGTACAGAGACGCGACGGGAAAAACCGTTCGCCGGACAACCGGCACTATGGACTGCAACGAAGCTCAGGCTATTCTGGATTCTGAAGTGCAGCACGCCGACGCCGCCCGCCGCCTAGATTCCTTGGTTTCCCGGGCAGGTGGCCCCCGCAAGGAAGTGCCTAATCGCGACTCGGAGACTCGAGCACGGATCCGGAACCAGTTGCGCACGCTGTCCTCCACTCTGAAATCCAGCCAGTTGCTGGTAGATCAAATTCTTGCCCAGCTTCTCGCCGAAGAATGGGGCAACGAGCCACCAATGGAATAGCCCATAAATTTTGGGGGACTGACCGGTCCTGAGAGTCTGCGGATCACCAATACGTTACGGTGGCGCAGCTGGTTGGCCCGAAATCTGCTGGCGGAGGTGACAGTGATGCAACGGCCACGCCTGATCGGCGAAGAGCATCCCCCTCTCAAGATGCCAAGGCGTCCTTTGGATCGTGTGTTCTCTTGTGGTTGATCGCGGCACCTCCGTGCAATTGATTGCACGGCGGCTGTAGGATGTATTCACGCGTTTCGGATGGTGCAGAACTGCGACCACCTTCCCTCAGATGCCTTGCCACGATCTTCAGATTGAGGAGTCTGTGAAGGACATGCCGCGACGTCATGGGAACCGGCCACATGTCAACAGACACTTGGGCACCTCTTCCCCCGAAGATTTCCCAGGCCCTGGAAACTGCAGCAACTCATCGTCGGTTGACAGGCTGCACGGTCGCGAATGCCCTCGGCCTCTTCATCCAGTTGGCCCCGAAGACGCGACAGATCCGGCGGAAGGGTGCGCGATCGAAGGCGATGTTCGTTGCTTTCGGGCGACGGGACGTCTGCAATTGTTTTGGCTGTGGAATGCGCAGTGTCGCCGACGCCGTCGATCAGCTTCGCGCGAAAGGATTCGTCATCAAGGTGTCGACGATGGGCGGCACCAAGATGTATTTTGCGCACCCGCCGTCGTGTCCTATTGAGGCATCGCGCAAAAGTGCAGCCCCTGGTGGCCGGTGCACTATCCATACCCGGCGGAGCCGGGGAACCAGCCGCGCGCAGGGACGCGTGCGCGACGAGCCCGCGGCAGCGGGCGACCAGCCGGCGGTAGCCGGCGAACCAGAGGCGCGAAGCGCCGAAGACCATCCGATCGAAAGGCCCCCTAGGCCATCAAGGCGGCCACAGGGTCACCACGGCAGTTGCCGGAAGACATTGAGCCCGGGGAACGGTTCGAAAGGGTCGAGTGCACCCGCTAAGCGTCGATCGGCTGCGTCCCAACGTCGTCAGGTGCCGCGCGTCCTGCCGACTGAGCTGTCTGGCGTTGAACGCCAATTCTTCGACTACTGGTACGCCCTGATGCGGCAGTACACGCCTCATCTCGATCCTGCGCCAAATTCGATGGAGGGCCTTCATCCCGGATGCGTTCGGGTCCTCATCGACGATAATGGGCTCTTCCGCGCCAAGATTCTTGCCCGAAGGTTGTTCGCGCATCGCGACGAGGCGGCTGAGCGCTTCGGCCTTAAAATCGAGGCTGGCCGGGTGAGGGTGGCTTGGATTGCCGAGAATGCAGGCCGGATCAGGCTGATCGAGTGGCTGTGCCGCATGCCTGACCCTGGGCACCCGCCTGGGTACGTCTAAGCATCCGTCCATTAGCTGCAGCACCTATGGGGATTGCAATTGATTGCAGCGAAGACAGTTGGGCGCCAAGGGCTCACCGGGCAGCAGCCGCGGCGTCGATCGGTCAGAAGGAGCCGACCAATTCTCACTGCCGAAGGTCGGATTTTTCCAATTTGGCCCTCAATTGACCATCCGGCGAGGGATGTGACGGAGGCTGCTTCGCGAATGACGGCACATAGGTTGTGGCTTCGATGGAAGGAAGGAGTCGGTCCCTCCTGCTCTTTTCGGTGCCGCCATCGTCCGCTAATTTCGTGACGAATTTCATAACTGTGACGAAATTGGTGACGAAATGCCCGCTCCTAGAAAGCGAAAGTGCCGCGCCTGCAAGCAGTGGTTCCAGCCTGCCGGGCGCGGTCGACGGCCGGAGTATTGCTCTGCGGCCTGCCGCCAGGAGGCCTACCGCCGCCGAACCCGCCGGAAGCCCCCTGCACTCCGTGCTCTTGAAAGCGACCTCTTCGCCATCAGGGACCGGGAAGAGCGAAAGCGCGGGGCGGTCAAGGCGTTGAACGACTTGGGCTACGAGGTGCACCTCGGACCCCTTCGTCGCCCGCAAGTGCCGGAACGGCGACCGCGGCTTCGCGTCGTCAGGAATGAACAAGATGAGGAGTCGGATCCGCCGGTACGGTGACGGGTAGGGTCGGAAACGAGACCACCCTAGCCTGCCAGCCCTTGCCAAGCCCTTGACCGACTGCTCACCTTTTTGAGCGGCCTCTTGGCAGGCAGCCATCCGATTTCGACGGAATAGTCCGTTGAAGGATGCCGGCTGCCGAAGGAGGCCCGACGATGCCGAAAATCCCCGTGATCACTCCGCTGGCGCCCCACTCGTCCGGGTCGATGGCGGACAGTCAGTCCAATCGAAACCGTGAGGCTGTATACCTCACAGTGTCGCAGGTGGCCGAGCATCTCCAGCTCAGCGCCCGCCAAGTTCGTCGCTTCATCGAGAGCGGCGAACTCATCGCGACACGACTGGGCCGGTCCGTCCGAATTCATCGAAACGACCTGAACGCCTTTTGCGCCCTGCGGCGCGATGTCCGCTGATGTCGTCTGCAGTCAAACCATGTCAGCATATCAAGTTCTGGCAGTGAATCTCCCAGTATAAATCTTCAACAAAAATCCCTACTGGGCACATCACCAAATCGTATGCCTGTCATCACCAGTCATCACCAGACATGGATTAGACAAGCGAGGCGTTCACCATGCCAACACCGAGCACGCAGACCATCTCCCTAGAGGCCCTGCGACAGCGCCTCCTCGCCGATGTGACACTGGCGTCGGCGAAGCGCTCCGAGCTCGCGTCTGCGATTAAGCGGTTTGCCGAAATCTGCGATCGGACACCGGCGGAGATAGTGGCCGATCCAGCCGTCATCCGCGTTCTGGCCTCCAAGGCCAGTTGGCAATTGGCGGGCCTGACAGCCGGTGGCTGGTCAAACCTTAAGTCCCGGCTGTCCGCCGCCCTGAGAGCAGGTGGAATACCCGTCCATCGGCGCAGCCGGCGCAACTTTGTCTTGTCGCCTTCGTGGGAACATCTGCTGGCAGGGTTGACCGACCGCGACCGCATCGAACTCCGACGGTTCGCCGGGTGGTGTTCGTCGCTGCAGATCGCACCCGACGAGGTCGGTCAGGAGGTGTTCGATCGCTTTCTGCGGTACCTTGAGGAACAGAGCATCCAGACCCGCCCTCGGGAGCGCTGGCATGTTCACCGCCGGGCCTGGAACCGCGCGCTGGCGGCAAGGACGGATGGCCGCTTCCCCAGGATCCAGAACGTCGCGGCCGAGCGCTGGGAGACCCTGCCGTGGAAGGCGTTTCCGGCATCCCTGCGTGACGATCTCGACCGCTATGTCGAGGCCGTCACCGTAGGACGGAAATATCGAGCCGGCGAAAGGCCGCTGCGCCCGACCACCATCAAGAACTATCGGGCCGCCCTGCGTCAGCACCTGTCGCGCCTGGTCGAGAGCGGAGTGCCGGCCGAGCGATTTGCAATGCTCTCCGACTGCCTGCATCTCGAATTGGTGCAGCGCAGCCTCGAGTTGATCAACGGACCGGAGCAGGAGGCGATATGCGACGCCGCGCGACCGCGGCTGTCGGCGCTGATGATCGCTCTGATCAGTGTCGCGCGCTACTGCGGCGTATCGGATGAGCATCTGGCCGAACTGAAGATGTTGCTCAAGACCGTGGTCAACCGATCGCAAGGCATGACCGCCAAGAATCGGGCGCGCCTCGATCAGTTCCGCCAGCCCGACGCTCTCGACCGGTTCATCGACCTGCCCGTCGCTGTCATGCGGCGTGTGGAAGCCGGCGGCACCCTCACGAGGAAAGCTGCTCTCGAGATCCAGAACGCTGCCTTGCTAGCCCTTCTCCAGGCGGCACCTATGCGTATCCGCAATGCGGCCAACCTGGACCTTGAGCAACATATCCTGCGGCCGTCGGGCGGCCACGCCGGGGCGTGGCTCGTCCGCATCCCGCGCACCGAGGTCAAGAACGACCGGCCCCTCGAAGCGGAGATCGGCCTGGCGTCCGCCGCGATTCTTGAACGCTATGTCGACCGGTATCGGCCTCTTCTGGTCGACGGCGCCAGCACGGCCCTGTTCCCGGGCCGCGACGGTGCCCCCAAAACGTCCGAGGCCCTGTCACGCCAGTTGAGCCGGTTTCTGCGCCGAGAGCTTGGACTCGACTTCAACCCGCACCTGATCCGCCATTGGGCCGCGTTCGCCTATCTGGAGGCGCAGCCGGGCGACTATGAGACGGTCCGCCAGTTGCTGGGACACCGGTCGATCAACGTGACGTTGCAGCATTACGCGTCCTCGTCCAGTCAGGCCGCCTTCCGGCGGTACGACTCAATGCTCGACCGATTGCGAACTGGTCGCGACGACGGACCGATCGTGCACCTCTGAGGGGGAGCCGTTGATGAGACACCCATTTCCCTCCGTGCCCCTCGCCGACTGGCCCAGCACCGATCGAGCGGTGTGGCTGGCCGCGCAGGGGAAAGGCGGCCCGTTCAAGCCCGGTGGGCTTGCCTCGACCTGGTCTGCTGCAACGCGCGCGAATGTTGAGCGGTCGTATGGCGTCTTCCTCACCTGGCTCGCACAAGAGGGCCAGCTGGACCCGGAGCTGACGCCAGCCCAGCGCCTCACGCCCGCCATACTCGATGCCTTCATCAAGGCCTTTGCCGTCGGGAGGGCGCCACATACCGTGGCCGCTTGCGTTCGCGATATCGCGTACATGATCCGGGCTGAGAGGCCTCCACACGGCCACCCCTGGGCGACGCGCCTAGGCCACGCCCTCGTCAATCGGGCGGAATCGTCGCGCCCAAAACTGTCCCGGATGGCTATGCCAGAGGAACTGATCGACTTGGGCGAACGGCTGATGGCTGAGGGTGAGACCGCCCTGACTCAACAACGAACGAGCGGCGCGGTCACTTTCCGGGATGGGCTCATGATCGCCGCCCTGGCCTATCGACCCTTGCGCGTGCGCAACTTGGCGGGTCTTCGACTCGGCACCACCTTTCAGATCGACGCGCAGGGCGCCCGGTATCGGTTCAGTGGCGATGACACCAAAACCAGCCGCGTTCTGGAAGGGCCGTATCCGGCGGGATTGACGGAAGCGTTTTGGTTGTACCTCAAAGAAGCCCGCTCCCTTCTGTCCGGGCGAGCCGACGGCCCAGATGAGGGCTGGCTGTGGCTGGGCCGACTTGGATCGCCAATGACGCCCAACCAGATCTCAGCGCGAATCGGCATCGTCACCGATCGGTTCCTGGGCCGGCGGGTGTCGCCTCACCTGTTCCGCGACGGGGCGGCAACGGCCATTGCTACCGCCCAATCCGAGAGTGTCGGCATCACCACCGACATCCTTGGACATGCGACCATCGATTCCAGTCAGCGGTACTACAACCAAGCGACTGGTGCCATTGCCTCGCGGCGGTTTCAGGCCGCCCTGGCGGCCCGCCGTCCCGTCCGCTCGTGACCGAGCCAGTCACAGCGAGTTATAGGGGCCCCGGTGGGGTGGACCAGGTCTTGTACCACCCCCTCACCACGCCCCTGGTTGCGTCAGTTCGGAGGCTCTAGACCATGGTCGATGGACGGACGGGTCGACACTGCTTCCCTTCGACGCCGGTGCGCGGATACCGCCTGCGCCTCGCAGCGCGATGGCGGGCTCACGATCGAGCGTCTCGACGAGGCGGGGCCGATGCCAGTCTCCAATGCGGAGATCGGGCTGCTCCGGGCCTTCCTCGGCGACGAGATCGATGCGATTCTGAGGGGGGATCAGGAGGGCTGACACGTGGCAACACAGGCGGCGATCTACGTCCGAGTCTCGACCACCCGCCAGGCGGAACGGGACCTGTCCCTGCCGGATCAGATCGCGCAATGTCAGGCATGGTGCGAGGCCAAGGGCTGGGAGGTCGCCAAGGTCTTCTCCGAGCCCGGCGCCTCGGCGCTCGATGATGATCGCCCAGCATTTCAGGAGTTGATTTACAAGGCGACTCGGCCCGAGCGGCCCTTCGATTACGTCGTGGTTCATTCACTGTCGCGGTTCAGCCGCGACACGCTCCACTTCGAGATCTATTCCCGGCGGCTTCATAAAGCCGGCGTCAGGCTGGTTTCGATCACCCAGAACATCGGCGAGGACGGCACCGGCGACGTCGTGCGCAAGATCCTCAACGTCTTCGACGAGCACCAATCACGCGAGAACGCCAAGCACGTCCATCGGGCGATGCTGGAGAACGCGCGGCAGGGCTACTGGAACGGGGCGCGCCCGCCCTTTGGCTACGCACTTGAGGTCCGAGAGCGGCGTGGCAATCGCGACAAGAAGGTGCTGGTGATCGACGAAGCCGAAGCTCGGGTCGTCCGGACCATATTCTCGCTGGCTGCTGGTGCGGAAGGCCGGCCAATGGGCGTCAAGGCCATAGCAACGCACCTCAACGAGCGCGGCCATACCCGCCGAGGCCGGAGGTTCACCACCGGGAATGTTCATGACCTCCTGACGTCGACGACCTATATCGGCCGGCACTACTTCAACCGACGGGACAGCCGGAACCAGCGTGCGCGCCCGCCATCGGAGTGGGTCGAGGTCGGCGTGCCCGGCATTGTCGACGACGAGACCTTCAACGCCGTTCAGGCGCTCCTGCACGGCCGCAACCCGAAGCGCACCCCCCCGAGGGTGGCCAATGGACCAACCCTGCTTGCCGGTCTCATTCGCTGTGGCCACTGCGGCGCCGCGATGATCCAGAATACCGGCAAAGGTGGCGTCTATCGCTACTACTGCTGCTCTCGGAAGCTGAAGGAGGGAGCGACGGTCTGCCCGAGCCGCCGCATCCCCATGAAGCGGTTGGACGACCTGGTGATCGGCGAGGTAGCGCGGGACGTGCTGCAGCCTGACCGACTCAAGGCCCTGTTGGAGGCGTATGTGAAGTCGGCCGATGATCGGGATCGCTCGGCTCGTGATCGGCTCGCCCAGCTTCGAAGGGACGCCGAGGACGCCGAGGCCGGGATTACCCGGCTCCTTGAACTCGTCGAGAAGGGCACGATGGCTGCCGAGGATCCGACCCTTCGCGAGCGGCTGGTCAGCCTCAGACTGAGACGTGACGAAGCCGCGAGGGACGCTTCGGAACTGCGGCGGCGGCTGAGCGAAGGCGAGCCGGAGATCACGCCGGCCAAGATCGAGGCCCTGGCGCGCCTCATCAAGGACAACCTCGAGTATGGCTCGCCCGACCTTCGCCAAGCCTACGCGCGCCTCGTCCTGCGTCAGGTCGAGGTGCTGGACCAGACGATCCGGATCACCGGGTCGAAGGCCTTACTGGCTCGGGCTGCAGCCCAGGGCCCAGACAATGCCTCGACTCCGGTTCTCTCTTTTGTACGGGAATGGCGCGCCCTGCAGGATTCGAACCTGCGACCGTCCGCTTAGAAGGCGGGTGCTCTATCCTCTGAGCTAAGGGCGCTTGCGCCGCCGCCGATGCGGGTCACCGGGTCGGGCGGGGCTTGAAGTTGTCGGCGTAGTTGCGCGGCGTCACGCGCCGTCGGTGGTCCTCGATGACCGTATACTCGATGCCCTTGCGCTCCGCGAAGGCGATCGCCTCCTCCTTCGTCGGGAACCGCATGCGCACCTGATTCAGGGTATCACCGGAGCTGATCCAACCCATCAGCGGCTCCGGTCGGCGCGGCGTCGCGGGTTCGTACTCCAGCATCCAGGTGTGGATCTTCCCGCGGCCGGACTGCATGGCGGTCTTCGACGGGCGGTAGATGCGTGCCTTCATGGGTGCTACGACGATCCCGGTCCAGGCGACGCCGCAAGGGCGCCGGGCGATGGTGTGGCCAATCGGTGCCGTTGGTCGGGGTGAGAGGATTCGAACCTCCGACATCCTGCTCCCAAAGCAGGCGCGCTACCAGGCTGCGCTACACCCCGGTACCCCCGGCACCGTCCGGCGCCACGACTTATCCCAAATTGGGAACCGGGGCAAGCCGGGCCAAGTCCGGTGCGACGCCCCCGACCGCGATGTTTCCCGCCGTCCCCTCCCGCCGGGCGGCCTCGAAAGGAGCGTGATGACGACGCATACCTTCCTGCCGGAAGCGATCGGCCGCTACCTGTCCGAGACGGCACAACCCGAACCGGCGCCGCTGGCGGCGCTGCGGTCCGAAACCGCGGCCCTGCCCCAGGCGCACTACACCCTGGCGCCCGAGGAGGGGCCGCTGATTCCCTTCCTGGTCGCGGTCACCGCGGCCCGCCGGGTGCTCGACATCGGCACCTTCACCGGCTACAGCGCCCTGGCGGCGGCGCTCGCCCTGCCGCCCGACGGCGAGGTGCTGACCTTCGACGTGAGCGAGACCTTCACAGCCATCGCCCGTCGCGCCTGGGCGTCGGCCGGCATGGCCGGGCGGATTCGCCTGACCATGGGGCCGGCGCGCGACGGGCTGGACGCCTTGATCGCCGGCGGAGCCGCCGGAGGGTTCGATCTCGCCCTGATCGATGCCGACAAGGAAGGCTATGCCGACTACTACGAGCGGTGCCTGGTCCTGCTTCGGCCGGGCGGCGCGATGCTGCTCGACAACACCCTCTGGCGCGGCCGGGTCGCCGACCCGGACGATCACCGCCCGCGGACCGAGGCGCTGCGCCGGCTGAACGCCGCAATTCGCGACGATGCCCGGGTCACCGCCCTCACCCTTCCCCTCGGCGACGGGGTCACCCTCGCCGTCAAGCGCGGCTGACGCGCCGCACCGGAGCCGATCCATGTCCCACAGAACGATCCGCATGACCGAACCGCTCGACGACTACCTGGCCACGGTCGGGTTCCGCGAGCCCGAGATTCTGGCCCGGCTGCGGGCCGAAACGGCGGAACTCGGCGGTGTCTCGGAGATGCAGATCTCGCCGGTGCAGGGCCAGCTGATGGCGCTGCTGGTCCGCCTCATGGGGGCGCGCGCAATCCTTGAGGTGGGCACCTTCACCGGCTACTCGTCGCTCGCCATGGCGCTGGCGCTGCCGCCTGGCGGCCGGATCACCGCCTGCGACGTGAGCGAGGAATGGACCGCCGTCGGCCGGCGGTTCTGGGCCGAGGCGGGGGTCGCCGACCGCATCGACCTGCACATCGCTCCGGCGCTGGAGACGCTGGCGTCGCTCCGGGCGGACGGTTTCGACGGCACCTACGACATCGCCTTCATCGATGCGGACAAGCCGAACTACGGCGGCTATGTCGAGGCGGCGCTGGGCCTGCTCAGGACCGGCGGACTGATGATGGTCGACAACGTCCTGTGGGGCGGTTCGGTCGCCGACGCGGCAGACGACCGGCCGAACACGGTCGCCATCCGGCGGCTGAACGAGCAGCTGATCGCGGACGAGCGCATCGATCTCTGCCTGGTGCCGATCGGGGACGGCCTGACGCTGGCCCGCAAGCGCTGAACCCGCTCCGCGAGCGGCGGGCCTCTCTCTGCGACATATTCGATATCTTGCGAAGCGGCCCCGTCTTCGTGGTTGCGTCCGGAACGCCGACGCGCGCACCATTAAGCGTTATTTTACCGAGTCGCAGCGATACATCGTTTCGACACAGTTGTCGCAGACGATCATCGTTGCCTCCACAGGGATCGTCCCATGGCCCGCCTTGCGCTCCCGGCCGTCATGACCTGCCTTGCCGCCCTTTCCTCGGCGCCGGCCGCGGCTCAGATCGCGGACTGTGCGGCGCGCGATACGGTGATCGACTACCTGGCGCAGGAATATGCCGAGCATCCGGTGGCGATGGGGCTCGCCAACAACGGTGGTGTGATCGAGGTGTTGAGCGACGCCGCCGGGTCGACTTGGACCATCCTGCTGACCCGCCCCGACGGGCAGAGCTGCCTGGTCGCCGCCGGCGAAGGCTGGGAAACCCTGCCGCTGGGCGAGGTCGCCTCCGGGCCGGAGGCCTGACCTCCGGAGCCCTCGGTGCGGGCGGAGGCGATCTCAACCGCCCTCGCCCGTCTCCGGCGCCGTCCCGAACGCCCGATGCAGCACCCGGTCGCCGGGCTCGATCCCCAGCACGTCGGTCAGACCGCCATTCACCTCCAGCACGCCGCGCACCGGCCCGGCCGAGGGCCGCGAGGTCTCCGTCAGCGGCTCCGTCCGCTCATGGATGTTGAGGATCCTGCCATCGGCATCGATGAACAGCATGTCCAGCGGGATCAGCGTGTTCCTCATCCAGAACGAGGCCGGCCGCACCTCCGGAAAGACGAACAGCATCCCGGCATCGGCCGCCATCTCCTCCCGGAACATCAGTCCCATCGACTGCTGCTGCGGCGTCGTGGCCATCTCCACCGTGAACTGGTAGCGCGCGCCGCGCTCGGTCTCGATCCACAGCTCCTCGGTCGGCAGCGTCGGCTGGGGCTCGCCCTGCGGCTGCTGGGCGGAGGCCGCGGCCGGCAGCGCCAGCCAGGCGAGCGCGGCGAGAAGGGCGAACAGGCGGCGGGTCATGGCGGTGCGGCTCCTTGCCGGGCGGACGGTCGCGGCAGTATAGGCCCGCCGATCATGACCTCAAGGCGGCGGCGATGGCATCCTCCACCTCGGCACGGACGGGACCGGGACGGGGCGGATCGGCGATCGTGGTGAACCAGTGCTCCGGCGGGTTGCGCCCCTGCGCCCGGTGCCAGGTCAGGCCGCGCAGCACCTCTTTGGCGGCCGGGGTCGGCGGCACGGCCGGATCGGCATCGGCCAGGGTCGCCCAGACGCCGGCCCAGGCGCGACCGACGGTCCACGGATTGTAGCCCCCGCCGCCAGTGACGATCAGCCGGGGCGCCAATGGCCGCAGCGCCGCCACCACGGCCCAGAGCGCCCGGTTCGACAGCGCCAGCTTCGACAGCGGATCGTCGGCGACCGCGTCGGCGCCGCATTGGATCACCACCGCCTCCGGCGCGAAGGCCTCGCCCAGCGGCAGCAGCAGGCGGTCGCGGATCGCCGCCATCTCGCTGTCGTTGAAGCCCGCGGGCACGGGCAGGTTTCGCGCCAGGCCACCGGCCCTGTCGTCCGCGGCGCCGGAGAACGGCCAGCGCGCGCCCTCGTGGACCGAGACGGTCAGCACCCGATCGTCGTCGTGGAAGGCGTCCTGCACGCCGTCGCCGTGATGGGCGTCGATGTCGACGTAGTAGACCCGGCGGATGCCGCGGTCGAGCAGCGCCAGGATTCCGAGCACGACGTCGTTGAAATAGCAGAAGCCGCTTGCCCGATCGGGTCTGCCGTGGTGGGTGCCGCTGGCCGGGGTGTAGACGACACCGGCCCCCTCCCCGCCACCGTCGGCTTCGGGGGTCAGCAGCCGTGCCGCCAGGATCGCTGCGCCCGACGCGGTGGCCGGCCGGCTGAAGACCTCGGGAAAGATCGGGTTCTCGAACCTGCCGATGTTGAACCGCTCCCTGCGCGCCGGATCGAGGCGGCCGTCACGCTCCGCATCCATGACCGCGCGGACGTATTCCGGATCGTGGAACCGCGTCAGTTGCGCCGGCGTGGCGATCGGACTGTCCAGGTATCCCCCGATTCCCAGCCATCCCATCGCGCGCACCAGGTCGATCGCGGTCGACACGCGCGGGATCGAGAGCGGGTGCTTCGAACCGTACGAGGAGTGACGATAGATTTCGCTGCCGATCAACATCGGCTGCGACAGCGGCCCCGCCGGCAGGTCCGGCAGGTCGGCAGTCCGGGCGATCGGCCATGCGTCCATGGCCGGAGAGCTAGGCCGTCGCGACCGGTCGGTCAATCGCGTCGGATTGACAGGCCTGTGCCGGGGGCTTATCTGAGCGGCAATGTCTCACTGGGGTGCCCCATTTCGAACGGGGGCTGAGAGGCCGGCGAACCGGCCAACCCAAGGAACCTGATCCGGGTCGTACCGGCGGAGGGAGATGGGACGCTTGAGGCTTGTCAGGCGGCTTCCGGTTCTCGCATCCATTGGACTAACGGCCCGGAGAACCCGTCGGAGGAAGCCCGTGATCCCGAGCCTCGCCCTGCCCCGCCCCGCCACGCCCTCGCCGATCCTCGCACGCGCGTCCCTCGCCGCCGCGTCTGCCCTGGCGATCGCCGCCGTCGCCGCGACGCCGGCCGCGGCACAGGACGTCCCGGAACTCGTGGTCTACACCTACGACAGCTTCATCACCGACTGGGGCCCCGGCCCCCGCTTCGAGGAAGGCTTCGAGGCGCAGTGCGGCTGCAACGTCCGGTTCGTTTCGATCGAGGACGGCGTGACCATCCTCAGTCGTCTGCGGCTGGAGGGCGAGAGCACCGACGCGGACCTGATCGTCGGCATCGACACCAACCTGACCGCCGAGGCCCGCGACCTGGGCCTGCTGGCGCCGCACGGCATCGAGGACCTGGACGCCCGGCTCGACGCCCTGCCCATCGATTGGGACGACGAGGTCTTCGTGCCCTACGACTGGGGCTACTTCGCCTTCGTCTACGACACCGAGCAGATGGTCGAGCCGCCCGGCAGCCTGCGGAGTCTGGTCGAGGACAGCGATGCCGAGATCCTGATCCAGGACCCGCGCACCAGCACGCCGGGCCTCGGCCTGATGCTCTGGATGAAGAGCGTCTACGGCGACGACGCGGCCGGTGCCTGGAGCCGGCTGCGCGATCGGATCGTCACGGTCTCCAGCGGATGGTCGGAAGCCTATGGCCTGTTCCTCGAAGGCGAGGCCCCGATGGTGCTGAGCTACACCACCTCCCCTGCCTATCATCGGATCGCCGAGGACACCGAGCGATACGCCGCGGCGGCCTTCGACGAGGGCCACTACATGCAGGTCGAGGTGGCGGCCAAGGTGGCGACGACCGACCAGCCCGACCTCGCCGACGCGTTTCTCGACTACATGACCGGTCCGGAGTTTCAGGCGGTCATCCCGACCACCCAATGGATGTACCCGGCGGTCGACCTGCCGGACGGTCTGCCCGAAGGGTTCGACGGGCTGGTCGAGCCGAGCGAGCCGCTGCTCTTCGACCCGGAGGTGGTGGCGGAGAACCGCCGCGCCTGGATCGACGAGTGGCTGTCGGCGATGAGCCGATGAGCCCTCCGGCCCGTCCGGGACGAGCATGACCGCGGAGGCCACCGCCCGGACCGGGCGTCCGGCGGCGGGCTGGCGACCGGCCGCCGGACGCGGCACCGGCGGCTTCGGCGGGCTGGTGCCGGGCGCCGTCGTGACGCTCGGTCTCCTCGGCCTGCTGGGGGCGGCGGCGGGCGGCCTGCTGGCCATCGCCGGGCGGATCGACCTCGCGCAGGTGGCGCTCGATCCGTACGTCCTCGGCGTGCTCCGCTTCACGGTCTGGCAGGCCTTCCTGTCGGCGGCGATCAGCGTTCTCCTCGCGATCCCGGTCGCCCGAGCCCTGGCGCGCCGACCCGCATTTCCCGGCCGGGCCCTGCTGGTCCGCCTGCTGGGGCTGCCGATGGTGGTGCCGACGATCGTCGGCGTCCTGGGAATCGTCGCGATCTGGGGGCGATCCGGCCTGATCAACGAGGGTTTCGAGGTTTTGGGGCTGCCGGTCCGGCTCGACATCTACGGCCTGTCCGGCATTCTGATCGCCCATGTGTTCTTCAACATGCCGTTCGCGACGCGGCTGTTCCTGCAGGCCTTCGCGGCCATCCCGGGCGAGAGTTGGCGACTCGCCGGGCAACTCGGCATGTCGGGGCCGCAGACCTTCCGGCTGATCGAATGGCCCGCCGTGCGCGAGGTCGCGCCCGGCATCTTCTCGCTGGTCTTCCTGCTGTGCTTCACCAGCTTCGCCGTCGTGCTGACCCTGGGCGGCGGCCCGCCGAACGCGACGCTGGAAGTCGCGATCTACCAGGCCCTGAGGTTCGACTTCGACCTGCCGCGGGTCCTGGCCTTCGCGGTGCTCCAGGTCGGCCTCTGCGCGCTGCTGGTCGCCCTCGCCCAGCGCTTCGCCCGGTCCATGGAAACCGAGCTGACGCTCGCCCGCGTCGCGCCACGCTGGGATGGCACCGGGTGGCTCGGCCGGATCGGCGACGGCTCGGCGATCGCCTTCGGCGCCGCGGTGATGGGTCTGCCGCTGGGCGCCGTCGTGGTCGCCGGCCTGACCGGACCGGTGGTCGAGGTGATGACCATGCCCGGCCTGTGGCAGGCGACCGGGCGGTCGCTGGCGGTCGGGATCGGCGCCGGTCTGCTGGCGCTGGCACTGGGGTGGGGCCTGATCCTCTCCGCCCGCCACGCCCGCGTCCGTCTTCTGCGCCGCGGCATTTCCGAAGGATTCGACCTGCTCGGCTCGATCGTGCTGGTGGTGCCGCCCTTCGTCATCGCGGCCGGCCTGTTCGTCCTGCTGCGCGGCCGGATCGACGTCTTCGACTGGGCACTGCTGCTGGTGGTGCTGGTCAACGCCCTGATGGGGCTGCCGTTCGTGCTTCGCATCCTGGGGCCGCCTGCGGTGCGAGTGCTGGGGGACCACTGGCGCCTCGCGGCCAGCCTGGGCATGGGGCCGCTGCAGCGCTTCCGGCTGATCGACTGGCCGCTGCTGCGTCGGCCGGCGGCGCTGGCGCTGGCGGTGTCGACGGCGCTGTCGCTCGGCGACCTGGGCGTGATCGCCCTGTTCGGCAGCCAGGACACCCGGACCCTGCCGCTCATGCTCTATCAACTGCTCGGCAACTACCGCAGCGGCGAGGCGACGGTGATCGCCCTGTGGCTGATCCTGCTGACGGTCGGCGTCTTCGTCGCGATCGAACGTCTGGGAGGCGGCCGTGCCGATCGTTGAGCTGAGCGACGTCACCTTCCGGTACGAGGCCATGCGGATGCGCTTCGACCTCGCGGTCGACGCCGGCGCCTTCGTCGCCGTGATCGGTCCGAGCGGCGCCGGAAAGACGACGCTTCTGAACCTGATCGCCGGCTTCGACCGGGCGGAGGGCGGCCGGATTCGGCTGGACGGCCGGGACGTCACCGAGGCGCGGCCCGCGGACCGTCCGGTCACCACGCTGTTCCAGGACCACAACCTGTTCCATCACCTGAACGCCGCGGACAATGTCGGCCTCGGCCTGCACCCCGGCCTGCGGCTGAGCCGGGACCAGCGGGCGCGCGCGACCGAGGCCCTGGCGGAGGTCGGCCTTGCCGGCAAGGAGAAACGCCTGCCCGGCGAACTCTCCGGGGGAGAGCGGCAGCGGGTCGCACTGGCCCGTTCGATCGTTCGCGATCGACCGATCCTCCTGCTGGACGAGCCGTTCGCCGCGCTGGATCCGGCGCTCCGGCGGGAGATGACCGCGCTGGTCGATCGGCTGCGCCGCGACCGGGGACTGACGGTGATCATGGTCAGTCATCAGATCGAGGAGGTGCTGGACGTGGCGACGCGAGCCCTGTTCGTCGACGATGGCCGGATCGTCGCCGACGGTCCCCTCCGCGAGATGATCGCGGCACCGCCGACGCCGGAGGTGGCGCGGTACGTGGCGTGATCGGCGCTATCCGCCCTCGCCGGCGGTCGCCGTCGCCGGACGGCGGATGCGGCGGAGGTAACCGGCCAGGGGCAGCGCCAGCACGACCACCGTCACGATCAGGATCGCAAGCGTCAGCGGCCGTTCCCACAGGAAGCTGATCGAGCCGTCGTTGATCGCCATGGCGCGGCGCAGGTTGCGCTCCATCAGGTCGCCCAGGATGAATCCCAGGATCATAGGCGCCATCGGATACCCGAACAGCCGGAGCACGATCGCCACGCCCGCCACGCCCACCATCATGAAGATGTCGAACGGGTTGAACGACACCAGGTAGACGCCGATCAGGCTGAAGAACAGCACCAGCGGCACCAGGAGGTGCGACGGCAGGGTCAGCAGACGCGCGATGTAGGGAATCAGCGGCAGGTTCAGCACCAGCAGGACGATGTTGCCGATATACATCGAGATGATCACCGACCAGAACACCTCCGGCCGCTCGGTGAAGAGCGTCGGACCCGGATTGACGCCGTAGCTGATCAGCGCCCCCAGCATCACCGCCGTCGTGCCGGAGCCCGGGATGCCCAGCGTCAGCAGCGGCACGAACGAACCCGATGCCGCGGCGTTGTTGGCGGCCTCAGGCGCGGCGAGGCCGCGCAGGCTGCCGTGGCCGAACTCGTCCCGCTTCTTGCCCCGGGCGAAGTTGCGCTCCATCCCGTAGCCGAGGAAGGAGGCGATCGTTGCCCCGGCACCCGGCAGCACCCCGATGAAGAACCCGAGGACGGAGCTGCGGCCGATCGCCGGCGCGATCTCGCGCACCTCGCCGGCAGAAAGCTTGAGCGAACCCATCTTGCCGCTGGTCGCGGCACGGGCGGCGTCGGCGATCTGCTCGCGCTTCAGCACCGTCATCAGCGCCTCGCTGAGCGCGAACGTCGCCATCGCAAGCAGGAGGAAGCTGATGCCGTCGAGCAGGTCGATCTGGCCGAAGGTGAAGCGCGGCATGCCGTCGACCGGGTCGGAGCCGACCGTCGCCAGCATCAGGCCGAACACGGTCATCATCATGGCCTTGAGGAAACTGCCGCGGCCGGCGAAGGCGGCCACCGCGGTGAGCCCGAGGACCATGAGCGCAAAATACTCCGACGACTGGAAACTGAGCGCCACCGAGGCCAGCGCCGGCGCCATCAACAGCAGGAACACGGCGGCGATCGTTCCGCCGCTGAACGAGGCATAGGCGGCGATCGCGAGCGCCTTGCCCGCCTGCCCCTTCTTGGCCAGCGGATACCCGTCGAACGCCGTCGCCACCGTGCCGGCGATGCCCGGCGCGTTGATAAGGATGGAGGACGTCGAGCCGCCGAACACGGCGCCATAGTAGACGCCCGCCATCAGGATCATCCCTGTGGCCGGATCGAAGCCGTAGGTGATCGGGATCATCAGCGCGATCGCGCTGATCGGCCCCAGCCCGGGAAGCATGCCGATGAAGGTGCCGGCGAAGACGCCGACGAACACCATCAGCAGGTTGGTCGGGTCGAGGACCGTCGTCAGTCCGATCAGGATGCCTTCGATCATGCGCCGCTTCCCCCGCCCGCCGCACCGTCGCCGGCCCGCATCAGCAGTGTGCCCCAGCGGCCGAGCGGCGCTCCCAGATAGATTCCGAGCAGCAGGTCGAGGATCGCCCAGAACGCCAGCACGACCGGGATCGACGCGCCGATCAGGATCCCCGGCCGGCGCTCGCCCAGGATCACGAATCCGGCAATCAGGAACAGGCTGGTCGACGCGATGAAACCGATTCGCGTGAGCAGCCAGCCATAGACCAGCATGTCGACGCCCAGGAGCGCGATCTTCCACCAGGCGAGCCCGCGCCATTCCGCGGCCGTTTCGGCCATCGAAGGCCCGCGCTGGGGCAGCACGATCATCAGGATTGCGATCACCGCGCCCAGAACGGCCAGCGCCGTCGGCAACGTTCGGGCCGTGAAGAACTCGGCCGCGAAGGGCGGCATCCGGATATCCTGGGCCAGGATGCCGTAGGCCACGGAAAAGGCGAGGAAGAACAGCGCGCCGACCCGGTCCCGCGTCATGGCAGCCGCCCTTCCTCGCCAGTTCTCGCCTGGGCCGCCGGCGTCAGCCGGCCCCTCTCGCCGTCACTCGCAGCGGGTGCAGGGCACGCCCAGCCGGCCCAGCAGATCCGCCATCTGCGCCTCGTTGTCCTCAAGGAAGGCCACGAAGTCGGCGCGGGCGTTGTAGAAGTCGCTGAGGGCGAGGCGGTCGCGGATCTCCACCCACTCCTCGGTTTCCATCATGTCCGCCAGCATCTGGGCATAGGCGTCCGCCCGCTCGTCCGAGAGGCCCGGGGCGCCGAAGAATCCGCGCCAGTTGGCGAAGGTCATGTCGTAGCCGAGTTCCTTCAGGGTCGGAACGTCGGGCAGTTCCCCCAGCCGCTCGCCGGCGGTGATCGCGAGGATGCGCAGCTGGCCCGACTGGTGCTGGCCGACCACCTCCGACACGCCGGTCGACAGCACTTCCGTCTCGCCCGACAGCAGGCCGGCCATGGCATCCCCGCCGGCGTCATACGCGATGTAGCCGACCGCCAGCGGATCCATCCCGCCGGACTGGAAGGCCCGCGCGGCGACCAGATGGTCCATGCCGCCGCGCACCGAGCCGCCGGCGAACTTCACTGATGCCGGGTCCTCCTCGTACATCTCGACCACCTGCTCCCAGGTCTCGATGTCGGAGTCGCCGGGCACCACGAACGCCGCGTAGTCGGCGACCACCGACGCGATCGGCGTCAGGTCGCGGAAGCTTTGCGGAAAGACGCCGGTCAGCGAGCGCAGGACGATCGGCGTCGAGTTGACCATCAGGGTGTCGTCCTGCTGGTCGGCGGTCTCGATCAGATGGGCGATCGCGACACCGCCGCCGCCGCCCGACAGGTTCTCGTAGCTGGCGCTGTCAAGGATGCCGGACGTGGTCAGCGCCTCGCCAACCGCCCGCGCCGTGGTGTCCCAGCCGCCGCCGGCGCCGCCGGGGACGATGAAGTGCACGCTGTCCGGCAGCGTCCCGTCCTGCGCGGCAGCCGGGCCGACGGCAAGGCCGACGGCGAAAACGGCACCGGCGGCGGCAACCAGGCCGCGGCGGCGAATCGGAAAATGGGTGTGGAACATGGCGTGTCGTCTCCCCGTGGATCGAGCCTCGCGCACCGGTCTCGCCGGCACGCTTCCGGTATGGGCCGCCGCCTCTGCCGGACGGCGTTCCGGGGAGTAAACGAGCCGAATGGCGGACGAGTCAACGATTTGGGACTGACCGGACCCACCGGGTCAGGCGGCGTCGGCCGCCGGGCGGTAGTCTCGCGGCGGGCCCGCCAAAGCAAGATGCCCATAGAAGGTGACGTCCGGCAGCATCGCTTCGACCCGGCGGCGCAGCGCGATCAGCCGCTCCAGATCGATGCCGGTGGCGACCCCCATGCGCTCGAACAGGAACACCAGATCCTCGGTCACCACATTGCCCGACGCCCCGGGCGCGTAGGGGCAGCCACCAAGCCCGCCGAGCGTCGAATCGAACGTGCCGACGCCCTCCTCGTACGCCGCCAGCACATTGGCAAGGCCGAGTCCGCGGGTATCGTGGAAATGCCCGGCCATCGGCAGGTCGCCGATTTCCGCCCGCACCGCCCGAACGACCCGCCGCACCTGCGCCGGATCGCCGTAGCCCACCGTGTCCGCCAGGCTGACCTCGTCCGCCCCGGCCTGCGCCGTCGCGACCGCGAGGCGCACCACGTCCGCCTCCGGCACCGCGCCCTGCAGGGTGCAGCCGAACGCCGTCGACACCCCGGCCGCCAGCTCGAACCGGGAGCCGGGCTCAAGACCGTCGCGCAAGCGGATGATCCGCTTGAATTCCTCGACCTGCTCCGCCGGGGTCTTGCGAACGTTCTTCAGGCTGTGCGCCTCGCTGGCGGAGATCGTCAGGGTCAGCTTGCGCGCCCCGGCGGCGACCGCCCGCTCCGCCCCCTTGAGGTTCGGGACCAGCACGGCGAACTCGGTTCCCGGCAGGTCGGGCAGCCGGGCCAGCAGATCGCCGGTATCGGCCATCTGGGGCAGCAGCTTCGGCGGCACGAAGGATCCGATCTCGATCTCCGGCACGCCGCACGCGGCCTCCCCCTCGATCCAGGCGAGCTTGTCCGCGGTCGCCATCACGCGGTCCAGGTTCTGCAGCCCGTCTCGCGGTCCGACCTCGGAGATCAGGACGTCGCGCCTGGGTCCGCGCACGGTCGTGTCGTCGCTCATGGCCGGTCTCCGGTGTCCGCCGCCCGCCGTCGCCGGCGATTGATCCGCCGCGCCGGCCGGTCCTAGAGTGTGCCTCAAAGTATGGTGCGGTCGCCCGGTCTCCGCCAGCTCCCGCCTGCCTACCCCGTCCCGCGAAATGAGCCGAGCCGCCGTGACCAAGACCGACCCTTTACCCGCCCCGGATCCCGGCACCGCTCCCCTTGCCGGCATCCGGGTGCTGGAGTTCTCGCACATGGTCATGGGCCCGGCCTGTGGCGTCGTCCTGGCCGACCTGGGAGCGGAGGTGATCAAGGTCGAGCCGATGCCCGACGGCGACCGCACCCGCCGCCTGCCCGGCTCCGGCGCCGGGTTCTTCCCGCTCTTCAACAGGAACAAGAAGAGCCTGGCGATCGACCTGAAGGACCCGGAAGCGAAGGAGCTTGTGCTGCGCCTCGCCGACACGGCCGACGTCGTCTTCGACAATTTCGGGCCGGGGACGATCGAGCGCCTGGGCTTCGGCTGGAGCGAGCTCTCCGGGCGCAATCCGCGGCTGATCCACTGTTCGCTGAAGGGGTTCCTGTCCGGCCCCTACGAGCACCGCACCGCGCTCGACGAGGTGGTGCAGATGATGGGCGGCCTCGCCTACATGACCGGGCCGCCGGGCCAGCCGCTGCGGGCCGGGGCGAGCGTCATCGACATCGTCGGCGGCATGTTCGGCGCGATCGCGATCCTGGCGGCCCTGGAGGAACGCCACCGCACCGGCCGGGGCCAGCAGGTCAAGAGCGCCCTGTTCGAATCCTGCGCTTTCCTGGTCGGCCAGCACATCGCGCAATATGCCGTCACCGGCCAGCCGGCGCGGCCGATGCCGGTACGGCTGGCCGCGTGGGCGGTGTACGACGTGTTCGACACCGCGGACGGGGGCCAGGTCTTCGTCGGCATCGTCACCGACAACCAGTGGCGCCGGTTCTGCCCGGCGGTCGAGCGGCCGGACTGGGCCGAGGATCCGGGACTGGCCACCAACGGCGACCGGGTGGCGGCGCGCGACCGCATCATGCCGGAGCTGAAGACCCGGTTCGGGGCCATGACGGCGGAGGCCCTGTCGCGCCTGTGCGAAGAGATCGGCCTGCCCTTCGCGCCGATCGCGCGGCCGGAAGACCTGCTGCACGACCCGCATCTGGCGGCGACCGGCGGATTGCTGGAGATGCCGCTCCCGGGCGGCCACGTGGCACGGCTGCCGACCTTGCCCATCGAGTTGCACGGCACCCGGCCGGGGCTGCGCCTCGCGCCACCGTCGCCGGGAGCGCATACGGCGGAACTCCTGACCGAAATCGGCGTTCCGGACACCACCGTGCGGGGCCTCGCGGCGCGCGGCGCCGTTCGGCTGGCGGACTGAACCGCCCCGCGCGGTCAGGCTCCGGTTGCCAATCCGGCGCGGCGCCCGGTAGGCTCCGCCCGCCGGTCCTGTCGGGACCACCCTGATCCACCACCTGCCAAGCCGATAGGGGCGGAACGCGACGATGGCGATCAAGACCATCCTGCTGCACATGGCGCCGGACGAGAACCGGCACAATCGCTTCGACGTCGCCCTGCGGCTGGCGCGGGAGCACGGCGCCCACCTGGAGATCGCCTACATGACCTCCCCGGCCTCGATGCCGGCGGCGATCACCGGGCGCGGCGCCTCTCACAGCTTCATCGCCGAGTCGACCCGGATCGCGGAGGAAAAGGCCGACAAGATCATGGCCGAGGTCACCGCCCGCGTGGAGGAGAGCGGCGTCGAGTGGAACTGGGAGGTGCTGGAGGGCGACCACAACGAACTGCTGGCCGAGCGCAGCCACTTCGCCGACCTGATGATCGTCAGCGAGCATCATGGCGTGACGCTCGAGGGGTATGTCGGGCTGCACATGCCTGAAGAGATGCTGATGACATCGATCTGCCCGGTCCTGGTGCTGCCCAAGAACCGCAAGATCGAGACCGTCGGGGAGCGGGTGCTGGTCGCCTGGAAGGACACGAAGGAGGCGGCCCGGGCCGTGCGCGAATCGCTTCCGATGCTGCAGGCGGCGAAAAACGTCTTCGTGCTGACCTGCGACCGCCCGCACCACCGCTTCGAGGCCGGCAAGGACATCGTCGCGTTCCTGACCCGGCACGGCGTCTCGGTGGAGCCGGTCAGCGACATCGCCGACGGGAACGACGTCGGCCCCATCATCCTGAGCTATGCCGCCGACGTGAAGGCGGACCTGCTGGTGATGGGCGCCTACGGCCACAGCCGCTGGCGGGAGATCGTGTTCGGCGGCGTGACCCACCACGTGCTGAAGAACATGAAGCTGCCGCTCCTGATGGCCCATTGATGCGGAATCGCATCCGCCGCAGGTCGCGTCGGCCGTAGTCGAAGCGCAGCGCAGGCGCGACCGCCCCGACCGCCAGGGCCAGCCCGCGCGCCCGACCGCCGTGCCGTCGACGCGGCCTACAGGAAGAACACCACCGTCACCACGGCGAACAGCGGCAGCAGGATGCCGAACGACCACAGCATGTAGCCGAAGAAGCTGGGCATGGGCACGCCCCGCTCTTCCGCGATGGCGCGGACCATGAAGTTGGGCGCATTGCCGATATAGGTCACCGCCCCGAAGAAGACCGCCCCGGCCGAGATCGCCAGCAGGGTTTCCGACAGCGGCCCCATCAGCTGCTGGGCGTCGCCGCCGGCGGTGTTGAAGAAGACGAGATAGGTCGGGGCGTTGTCGAGGAAGCTCGACAGCATGCCGGTCAGCCAGAAATACATCGGGTTGACCGGCTCCCCGTTCTGGCTGACCAGCGACACGATGCCGCCCAGCGCGCCGTCGGTGCCGGCGCGCAGGATCGCGATCGCCGGGATAATGGTCAGGAAGATGCCGGCGAACAGCTTCGCCACCTCCAGGATCGGAAACCAGGAGAACCCGTTCTTCCGTCGGCTTTCGGTCCGGGTCAGGAGCAGCGACAGGGCGGCCATGCCGATCAGGATCACCTCGCGCGCGATGTTCTGCAGTTCGACCGGCACATAGAAGATATCCATCGAGATCCCCGGTCGCCAGACACCGCTGAGCAGCACGCCGCCGACGATGCCGACCAGCAGCAGGATGTTGATGCCGCCTTCGATGCCCAGCTTCTCGCCCGTCGGCTCGCGCTCCGGCAGTCCGCCCTCCCGGCCGTAGAGCACCATGTCGAGGACGACGTAGAGCGCCAGCAGCGCCAGCGACACCATCACCATGGGCAGCAGCATGTGCGTCGTCGGCCAGAAGAAATCGACGCCCTTCAGGAACCCGAGGAACAGCGGCGGATCGCCGAGCGGGGTCAGGGATCCGCCGACATTGGCCACCAGGAAAATGAAGAAGACCACCGTATGGACCTTGAACCGCCGGTCCTCGTTGGCGTTGAGGAGCGGCCGGATCAGCAGCATCGCGGCGCCCGTGGTGCCCATCCAGCTGGCGATCACGGTGCCGATCAGGAGAATCCCCGCATTGACGACCGGCGTGCCCTTCAGCGTTCCGGTCACGCGCACCCCGCCGGCGACCGTGAACAGCGATCCCAGCAGGATGATGAAGGGAATGTACTCCAGCAACCCGACGTGCAGCAGTTCGTAGAGCGCCAGGTCCCAGCCGTGGATGAGGGCGAACGGCCCCATGAAGGCGATGGCCCAGAACAGGGCCACCTTGCCGAAGTGGTTGTGCCAGAAATGCGGAAGCACCAGGGGGAAGATCGCGATCGACAGCAGTATGCCGACGAACGGCACGATCCAGACCAGCCCGAGGTCGCCGCCGTCCAGATGCGGGGCGCCGCCGTGGTCGGCCCCGCCCGCCTCTCCCGAATGGTCGCCGTCGCCCGCCGGTGCCTCGACCGCCCACGCGGCATCGATGCCGGCGAGGCCCGGGCCGGACAGGTCCGGGACGGCAAGGACCGCGACAAGCGCGAGGATCAGAACGGATAACAGGCGATGGAACGGCAAACGTCGACGGCAGGCCACAAGGCGTTCTCCGCGGTCGGCACGGGCGGGAGGGAAAGGGGTCCGGGCGGCGGGCGAGCCACCCTGGAGGAAAGGCGGGCGAGGCCGGAGTATGGCGGATACCCATAGCCGCGCCAAGGGCTTCATGTTCCGACGCAAGCATCGGAATTCGCGTCTCGGGGTGGCGCCCGCACACTCCATCGCGCATAGTGTGCGGCCTGTACCGAAGGCCGGCCCCGATCCGCCGGAGCCGACCGATCTGAAACGGGGAGGAGAACAATCCAATGAACCGTCTGTTGAAAACCCTGGCCGGTGCGGCCGCGGTCGTCGGCCTTGCCGCGGCCGTCTCGACCACGCCAGCATCGGCTCAGGACGAGGACCGCAGTTACCTTCTGGCGACCGCCGGTACCGGCGGCACCTACTATCCGGTCGGCGTGGCGATCGCGACGCTGGTCAAGGTGAGGCTGGAGCCGCAGCATGGCATCTCGATGTCGGCGATCACCTCCGCCGGCTCCGGCGAGAACGTCAAGCTGCTGCGCGAGGACCAGGCGCAGTTCGCGATTCTCCAAGGGCTCTTCGGCGCCTATGCCGCCAACGGCACCGGCCCCATCGCCGAGGATGGCCCGCAGGAGAACCTGCGGTCGATCTCGATGCTGTGGCAGAACGTCGAGCACTTCGCGATCCGCTCCGACTACGCCGACACCGGCACGATCGACGACCTCCTGGCGATGGAGGGGCGCGGCTTCGCGATCGGTGCGCGAAACTCCGGCACGGAAGGGTCGAACCGGGCCATCCTCGCCGGTCTCGGCATCGAGGATCCGGACAGCCATTTCGACGTCCAGTATCTCGGCTACACGCCGTCGGCTGAGGCGTTCCAGAACGGCGCGCTCGACGCGATCAACCCGGCGGCCGGCGCCCCGGTCGGCGCGATGACCCAGCTCAAGGCCGCGGTCGGCGACGAGGTCCAGATCCTCGAGTTCACGCCCGAGCAGGTGGAGCGGGCGAACGGCGACTTCGACGAGCTCTGGACCTCCTACACGATCGAGGCCGGCACCTACCCCAACCAGGACGAGCCGATCGAAACGATCGCCCAGCCGAACTTCCTGGCGGTGGACGAGAGCGTGGACGAGGAGGCGGTCTATCTGATCACCAAGGCGATCTATGAAAACCTGGCCTTCCTCCAGAACATCCATCCGGCGACCAACGCCATGTCGCTGGACGCGGCCCTGGCAGGCCTGCCGCTGCCGCTGCACCCGGGCGCGCTGCGCTACTACGAGGAAGCGGGCCTGACGATTCCGGACCGCCTGCGTCCATGAGCGAGCGGGCGGGGCCGCCCGCGCCGCGGCCCCGCCCGTTCCTTTCAGCGCCCGCAGCGGGCCGGATGACATGACCGACACCCAAGCCCCCGCCGAGGCCGACGCGCGCCCGGTCGGTTCGGCCGTGATGGTGGCCGCGGAGAACACCCGCGACCTCCGCGGCCGGCTCGGCCATCTCGTGTTCTGGATCGGCGTCGCCGTCTCGCTCGGCCACCTCTGGTACAACACCTTTGGACTGATGTCCGACGTGTGGCGCAATTCGCTGCACTTCGCGAGCTTCGGCCTGCTCTGCGCCCTGATCTTCCCGATGGTGCCGACCCGGCCGGGACGGAACCGCCGACTGGTTTTGGCGGCGGACATCGCGATCGCGGCGCTGCTGGTCGCGTCGGTGGTCTACATCCTGGCCAAGGAGCGGCTGCTCTCGAACCGCAGCTTCACCGACCCGACGATCGACATGATCATGCTGTCGATCCCGGTACTTGTGGCGATCGAATTCACCCGTCGGACGACCGGGTGGATCATCCCGGCCCTGATCGTAATCGCGATCACCTACATCGCCTGGTGGGGCAGGTTCGTCGGCGGGACGCTCGGCTTTCCCGGGCTGTCCGTCGAGGTCGTGCTGCTGCGCAGCATCTACGGCGAGGACGGCATGTTCGGGACGATCGCCCGGATCTCGTCGTCCTTCGTCTTCATGTTCATCCTGTTCGGCGCATTCCTGGTCCGCTCCGGTGCCGGCGATTTCATCATCGACCTGGCCCGTGCCCTGACCGGCCGGACCGTCGGCGGACCGGGCTTCGTGGCGGTGATCGGGTCGGGACTGACCGGTACGATCTCGGGCTCCGCCGTCGCCAACACGGTCTCGACCGGCGTGATCACCATACCGCTGATGAAGCGGTCGGGCTTTCCGCCGAAATTCGCCGCCGGGGTCGAGGCGGCGGCCTCGACCGGCGGGCAGTTGATGCCGCCGATCATGGGCGCCGGCGCCTTCATCATGGCGGATTACACCGGCGTGCCGTATCTGGACATCGTCGCGGTCGCGTTCCTGCCGGCGCTGATGTACTTCCTGGGCGTCGCCTTCAACGTGCGCATCGTGGCGCAGCGCGAAGGCGTCACCGCCGCCGACGACGGCGAGCCGCCGCCGGCGCTGATGCCGGTTCTCAAGCGCGGCGGCATCGCGTTCCTGCTGCCGATCGGCGTGCTGGTCGGCCTTTTGATCGCCGATTTCACGCCGACCTACGCCGCCGGCTGGGCCATCGTCGCGGTGGTCGCGGCCAGTTGGCTGACCCCGGTCAGGATGGGCCCCCGCGCGGTGACCGAGGCGCTGGCGCTCGGCGCGCGGAACATGGTGCTGACCGCCGTGCTGCTGGTCGCCGTCGGGCTGATCGTCAACGTCATCGCGACCAGCGGCCTCGGCAACACCTTCTCTCTGATGGTCAGCGACTGGGCCGGAGGCAACCTGCTGGTGGCGATCGTGCTGATCGCCGGAGCCTCGCTGGTGCTGGGCATGGGCCTGCCGGTGACCGCCGCCTACATCGTTCTGGCGACGCTGTCGGCACCGGCCCTGTTCGACATGATCGCCGCCGACGCGATGGTGGCGCGGCTGGCGGCGGGCAACGTGCCGGACATGGTCTCCGCCGTCGTCATGCTGGTCTCGCCCGACGCTGCCGCCCGGCTGGGCCAGCCGATGACCGCGGCAGACGCGAAGACCCTGCTCGACGCCATCCCGCCGGAGATGATCGGCCAGGTGCGCGACGCCCTGGTCGACCCGGCGACGGCGGCGACCGCCCTGATCTCGGCGCACATGATCATCTTCTGGCTGAGCCAGGATTCGAATGTCACGCCGCCGGTCTGCCTGACCGCCTTCGCGGCCGCGGCGATCGCCCAGACCAAGCCGATGGCGACCGGATTCGCGGCCTGGAAGATCGCCAAGACGCTCTACATCGTGCCGCTGCTGTTCGCCTATACGCCGTTCCTGTCGGGCGAGCCGCTGACGGCACTGATCATCTTCACGTTCGGGACCCTGGGAATCTACGCCCTGATCGCCGCCATGGAGGGACATGCCGAAGCGCCGGTGCCGCTTTGGCTGCGCCCCGTCCTGGCGGGAATCGGGGTGGCCCTCCTGTGGCCGAACGACCCGGTCGTGCACCTGGCCGGTGCCGCGGCGCTGCTCGCATTCATGGTTTGGAACCGGCGGTCCATGCGGCGCAGGCCGCGCCCCGTGGGTTGAGCCTGCCGGGGCCGCTTGCCGCGGCCCGTCGGCCCTACTAGCCTTTGCGCGACCAATTCGAACCCATCAGGGGGGCCTGGACGATGGACATGACCGGCGAATACCGGATCGGCGCACCGCGCGAGAAGGTGTGGGAAGCGCTGAACGATCCGGAGGTCCTCAAGCAGTCGATTCCCGGCTGCGAGGAGATCGAGAAGACCGGCGAGAACGAGATGGCGGCCAAGGTCACCGCCAAGGTCGGCCCGGTGAAGGCGAAATTCGCCGGCCAGGTGACGCTCTCCGACATGAACCCGCCCGAGAGCTACACCATCAGCGGCGAAGGCAAGGGCGGCGCCGCCGGTTTCGCCAAGGGCAGCGCCAAGGTGCACCTGACGCCCGACGGCGACGAAACGATCATGAAGTACGAGGTCCACGCGAGCGTCGGCGGCAAGCTGGCGCAGCTGGGCGGCCGACTGATCGACGGCACGGCGAAGAAGATGGCCGACGAGTTCTTCGCCAATTTCCGGGAGATCGTCGGCCAGCCCTCGACGGCCGAACCCGCGGAGGCGGTGACCGGCGAACCGGCGCGCGAGCTGGCGGAGGAGGCTCCGGCTCCGGCACCTGCGCCCGCCCCTGCGCCCGCCCCTGCGCCCGCCCCGACGCCGCCGCCCAAGGTGGAGGAACCGGCGCCGCCCCCTGCCCCCTCACCCGCGCCGGCCCCGGCCGCCGCTGAAGGCGAACCGGCCGAGGCGGAACGGCCCCAGGGCCAGCCGGAGCGCCCGGGAGCCGAACCGACGCCGGAGCCGGTGGCCGCCAAGGCCGCGGCCGAGGCCACGCGACCTGCCCCGCCCTCGCCTCATCCCGGCGCGCCGGAGCAGGAGCCGGCACCGGCCAAGCCGCGGGCCGGTATCGACCCGAAATGGTGGATCGCGGCGATTGTCGTGATCGTGATCCTGCTGATCTGGGCATTCCTCTGAGCCCTGCGTGCCGAGCGCCCGCCTTCCCGGCGCGGGCCAGGGGCATCGATGGCATGACGGTCGCCGACGAAGCCGGCTGTCGTCCACCGATCTCTCGAAGCGGCCCTTCCGGGCCGTCCGGGACGATCGGCGCGACGACGGCCGGCACACGCCCTGGCCGCGCCCGATCGCCGCATTTCCGGGCCGGTTCGAGAGGCGCGGAACGACGTCGCTTGACCTCGTTCCGGCCCCCCCATAGCCTTGCGTCCGCAGCGGATTTACGCAACCCGGACAGCGCGACGGAAACCGGTCGCCCGCATGGTCTCGGGGGCCATACGATTGCGAAGGATCAACCGGGACCGACCGACGAAAATCCGGGCCGGTTTCACGTTTCTTGGGAGGAGTAGATGTCCATCACCGTTTCGATGACGGTCAACGGCAAGGCGGTCTCCAAGGAGATCGAGCCGCGCACGTTGCTCGTCCAGTTCCTGCGCGAAAATCTGGGCCTGACCGGCACCCATGTCGGCTGCGACACCAGCCAGTGCGGCGCCTGCGTGGTGCATGTCGACGGACGGTCGATGAAGGCCTGCACCATGCTGGCCACGATGGCGGAGGGCAGCGAGGTGACGACCATCGAGGGCCTGGCCGCCCCCGACGGCACGCTCCACCCGATGCAGCAGGCGTTCCGGGAGCACCATGGCCTGCAGTGCGGGTTCTGCACCCCCGGCATGGTGATGAGTGCCGTCGACCTCCTGAAGAACATTCCGGACCCGTCCGAGAAGGAGGTCCGGGATTGGCTGGAAGGCAACATCTGCCGTTGCACCGGCTATCACAACATCGTCAAGGCCGTCCTGGACTGCGCCGAGAAGACGCGTGGCCAGACGGCGGCGGCGGCCGAATGACGACGGCCCCTGACAGGGAGGAGAGCGAGTGATGGCACCCGATGGCATCGGCGAGCGCCTGAAGCGCAAGGAAGACCAGCGGTTCCTTACCGGCAAGGGTCGCTATACCGACGACATCAGCCGCCCGGGGCAGGTCTATGGCTACGTCGTGCGCTCGCCGCACGCGCATGCCAGGATCACTGGCTACGACACTGCGGCGGTCATGGAGATGCCCGGCGTCCTGGCCGTGCTGACCGGCGAGGACGTCAAGGCCGACGGCCTCGGAGGCCTGCCGGCCGGCTGGATGATCCACTCCAAGGACGGCAGCCCGATGAAGGCGCCGGTCCACCCGATCCTGGCGGACGGCAATGTCCGCTATGTCGGCGATCCGGTGGCATTCGTCGTGGCGGAGACCTGGGCCCAGGCGCGCGACGCCGGCGAAGCCTTCTTGGTCGATTACGAGGAACTGCCGGCCAACGTGGCCCTCGACAAGGCGAAGGACGGCCCGCAGCTGTTCGACGACGTGCCGAACAACCAGTGCTACGACTGGGAGATCGGCGACAAGGCGGCGACCGACCAGGCATTCGAGGGCGCGCACCACGTCACCTCGATCGACATCGTCAACAACCGCCTGATCCCGAACGCGATCGAGCCGCGCGCCGCGGTCGGCGACTACGACAGCGGCACCGACGGCTTCACCCTCTACACCACCAGCCAGAACCCGCACGTGGCGCGGCTGGTGATCTCCGCCTTCGTCGGCCTGGCGCCGGAGCACAAGCTGCACATCATCGCCCCGGACGTCGGCGGCGGCTTCGGCTCGAAGATCTACATCTACAACGAGGAGGTTCTCTGCGCCTGGGCCTCGAAGAAGGTCAAGCGCCCGGTCAGGTGGACGGCCGAGCGGACCGAGAGCTTCCTCGCCGACGCCCACGGCCGCGACCACATCACCAAGGCCGAGCTGGCGATGGACGCCGAGGGCAAGTTCCTCGGCCTGCGCGTCCACACGCTGGCGAACCTTGGCGGATACCCGTCGCTGTTCTCGACCTGCGTGCCGACCTATCTCTACGCCACGCTGCTGTCGGGCCAGTACGTGATCCCGAACATCTATGCCGAGGTCGAGGCGCTCTACACCAATACCGCGCCGGTGGACGCCTATCGCGGCGCCGGGCGGCCGGAGGCGACCTATGTGGTCGAGCGCATCGTCGAGGTCGCGGCGCGCGAGATGGGTATGGACCCGGCGGAGCTGCGCAAGCGCAACTTCATCGGCAAGGACCAGTACCCCTATCAGACGCCGGTGATCCTGACCTATGACGTGGGCGACTACCGCGCCAGTCTGGACGCCGCGATGGAGGCGGCCGACTACGCCGGCTATGCCGGGCGCAAGCAGGAGTCGCAGGCCCGTGGCAAGCTGCGGGGGATCGGATTCAGCTGCTACATCGAGGCCTGCGGCATCGCGCCGTCCGCGGCGGTGGGCTCGCTGGGCGCGGGCGTCGGCCTGTGGGAAAGCGGCTTCATCCGTTTCAATGCCACCGGCAACATCCTGGTCTATACCGGCGCGCACAGTCACGGACAGGGCCATGAGACGACCTTCGCGCAGCTGATGTCGAGCTGGCTCGGCGTGCCGTCCGAACAGGTGGAGGTGATCCACGGCGACACCGAGAAGACGCCGATGGGAATGGGCACCTATGGGTCGCGTTCGCTGGCCGTCGGCGGCTCCGCGCTCTACCGCGCGGCCGAGAAGATCATCGAGAAGGGCAAGAAGATCGCCGCCCATCTGATGGAGGCCTCGGAAGGCGACGTGGAGTTCAAGGACGGCAAATTCACCGTGAAGGGGACCGACAAGGCCAAGACCATCCAGGAAGTGGCCTTCGCCGCCTACGTCCCCCACAACTACCCGCCCGACCTGGAGCCGGGTCTGGAGGCGAGCGCCTTCTACGACCCGATCAACTTCACCTATCCCGCAGGCTGCCAGATCTGCGAGGTGGAGGTCGATCCGGACACCGGGGTGACGGAGATCGTCAACTTCGTGGCGGTCGACGATTTCGGCACCATCATCAACCCGATGATCGTCGAGGGGCAGGTGCATGGCGGGATCGCCCAGGGCGTCGGCCAGGCACTGCTGGAAGGCTGCGTCTACGATCTGGAGTCGGGGCAGCTGCTGACCGGCTCCTACATGGACTACTGCATGCCGCGGGCCGACAACCTGCCCAGCTTCAAGCTCGGCTTCACGGTGACGGAGAACCCGTCGAACCCGTTAGGCGTCAAGGGCTGCGGCGAGGCCGGGGCGATCGCGGCGCCGGCGGCGGTGATGAACGCCGTCACCGACGCCATCGGCGCGGACATCCAGATGCCGGCGACGCCGGAGAAGGTATGGCGCGCGCTGGCCGCCCGCCAGGGCGCGGCGGCGGCGGAATAGGCCCCGGGAGGAAGGAAACCAGCACATGTACGACTTCGAGTATCATAAGCCCTCCTCCGTGGCCGATGCGGTCGCGGCACTGGGCAAGGCCGAGGACGGCAAGTTCATGGCCGGCGGCCAGACGCTGATCCCGACCCTGAAGCAGCGCCTGGCGATGCCGTCGGACGTGATCGACCTGCGGGCGATCGCCGAACTGAAGGGCATCAAGGAGGAAGGCGACGCCGTGGTGATCGGCGCCGCCACCACCCATGGGGAGGTCGCCTCCTCCAACGTGGTGGCGCGGGCGATTCCGGCGCTCGCCCATCTGGCGGGCCATATCGGTGACGCCCAGGTGCGCAACCTGGGCACCCTGGGCGGCTCGATCGCCAACAACGACCCGGCGGCGGACTATCCCGGCGCCGTGGTCGGGCTCGGGGCGACGGTGCACACCGACAAGCGGACGATCGCCGGCGACGACTTCTTCACCGGCATGTTCGAAACCGCTCTGGGCGAGGACGAGCTGATCACCGCGGTCAGCTTTCCCAGGCCGCAGGCGGCCGCCTACGCCAAGTTCCGCAACCCGGCCAGCCGCTATGCCCTGGTCGGCGTGATGGTGGCGAGGACTGCCGACGGCGTGCGCGTCGCGGTGACCGGCGCGGCGCCGTGCGTCTTCCGCTCGGCGGAACTGGAGCAGGCGCTGTCGTCGGACTTCTCCGCCACCGCGGTCGACGGGGTGTCGATTTCCGCCGACGGACTCAACAGCGACATCCATGCCTCGGCGGAATACCGGGCGCACCTGATCAAGGTGATGGCCAAGCGCGCGGTGGCGGACGCCGCCGGCTGACATCGGCCGGCGCAGTCGCGCCGCAACCGCGTCGAACCGGGACGGGCGGCACCGACAGTCGGGGCCGCCCGTTTCGCGTCCAGCCGATTGGCCGCGGCGGACGATGAAACCGCATTGCCGCCGAGCCCGGGCTTCCCCATTTCAAGGATCGACCTCCACCCATCGAAGACGAAGACCGCCCGTGCCCGACGTCGCCTCTCCACCTCTTCCGCCAACCTGCACGGCCGCCGAAGCTCCCCTGACGCCGACCGCCGTGGCGCTCAACGCCTGGCTGCTCGGTCCTGCCCGATGCCTGCAGGGACCGGAGGTGCTGGAAGCCTTCTCGCGCAAGCTGGCCGAGGCCGGCGTGCCGGTCTGGCGGACGACGCTGCACCTGCCGCGGCTCCACCCCCAGTCACTGGGCCTGAGCTATATCTGGAGTGCCGACAGCGGCTGCGCGGAAACCCGGGACTTCGCCCATCAGGTGCGCGAGACGGACACGTATCTCCAGAGTCCGGTCGCCGTCGTGCACGAGACCGGCGAGTGTGTCCGCTGCCGCCTGGTCGGACCGGAGGCCGACCTCTCCTATCCGATCACGCGGGAGCTCGCGGAGGCCGGGGCGACGGACTACGTCCTGATGCCGATGATGTTCGGCGCCCAATCGCGCGCGCTGTTGGGCATGGCGACGCGGACGTCGGACGGCTTCACGGAGTCCCAGGTCGCGCTCGTCCAGTCGGTGCTGCCGGCCCTGTCGGCAACGGTCGAGATCCTGATGAGCCGTCAAATGACGGCCGACCTGCTGACCACCTATGTCGGCCGCGAAGCCAGCCGGCGGATCCTCGACGGACAGATCCTGCTGGGCAAGGGGATGCGGCTCAACGCCGTGATTTTGTTCTGCGACATGCGCGACTTCTCGCGGCACATGGAGACACTGCCACGGCCCGAGCTGGGCGAGCTGATGCGCGACTATTTCGCCTGTGTCGTCGAATCGATCGAGGACACCGAGGGCGACATCCTGAAGTTCATGGGCGACGGGCTGCTGGCGATCTTCCCGGTCGGCGAAGGCGAGGAGCAGGAACTGGCCTGCGTGCGCGCCCTGATGGCGGCGCAGAAGATCTTCGCCCGGCTGGACGCGATGAACGCCGAGCGGCGCGAAGCCAGCCGAATGACGTGCGAGGCCGGCGTGGCGCTGCATGTCGGCGAGATGTTCTACGGCAATATCGGCGCCCGCGCCCGCCTGGACTTCACGGTGATGGGCCCCTCGGTCAACCGCGCCTCAAGGATCGAAAGGCTGTGCCGGACGTTGGGCGAGCGCATCCTGACCTCGGCCGATTTCGCGGCGGTGTGCCCGGTCAAGCTGGTCAGCGCCGGCCGCCATGCGCTGAAGGGCATCGAGGGCGAGCACGAGATCTTCGTGCCCCTGCTCGACATCCGCGCCGTCGGCGGGGACGATTGACGCCGCCGGCATTTGCCCGCCGGGGCATTCTGCCCTAGGTTCCAGCCACCGCATTCATCCGATGTTGCGAACGATCCCGCGAGCCCGGAGCCGCCCCTCACCATGACCCGTCCGATGCCGACCTCCGTCGACGATACCCTGGACCTTCTCAATGCCGGCGACTATGTCGGCGACCGGGCGCTGGCGACCTCCCTCTTCCTGGCGCTGAAGCTGGGGCGGCCGCTGTTCCTCGAAGGCGAGGCCGGGGTCGGCAAGACCGAGATCGCCAAGGTTCTGGCGGCGACGCTCGGCCGCAAGCTGGTTCGGCTGCAGTGCTACGAGGGGCTGGACGTGGCCTCCGCCGTCTACGAGTGGAACTACCCCCGCCAGATGCTGGAGATCCGCATGGCGGAGGCCTCGGGCGACCGGGACCGGGACGCGCTCTCCTCCGACATCTTCGGCGAGGAATTCCTGATCCGCCGGCCGCTCCTGCAGGCGCTGGAGCCGGACGTGGCCGGGCCGCCAGTGCTGCTGATCGACGAGTTGGACCGCACGGACGAGCCGTTCGAGGCCTATCTCTTGGAGGTGCTGTCCGATTTCCAGATCAGCATCCCGGAGATCGGCACGATCAAGGCGGACAAGCCGCCGATCGTCATCATCACCTCCAACCGCACCCGCGAGATCCACGACGCGCTGAAGCGGCGCTGCTTCTATCACTGGGTCGACTACCCCGATGCGGAGCGCGAGCGGCGGATCATCGAGGTCAAGGCGCCGGGCGTGAAGGCGGAACTGTCGCGCCAGATCGTCGGGTTCGTCCAGCGGCTGCGCGACACCGACCTGTTCAAGGTGCCGGGCGTCGCCGAGACACTGGACTGGACCCAGGCGCTGGCCCAGCTCGACGTGCTGGAGCTCGATCCGGGCGTGATCAACGACACCCTCGGCACCCTGCTGAAGTACCAGGACGACATCGAGAAGATCCGCGGCTCGGAGGCGAGCCGCCTGCTCGCCGAGATCCACCAGGAACGCGCCCGCGCGGCGAGCGTCTGACGCTATGGACGACGACACCACCCCTGTCTCGGCGGTGCCCGACGGCGGCGACGGTAACGGCCGCGACGACCGGGGCCGCTTCGCGCTCAACGTCATGCAGTTCTGCCGCACCCTTCGCGCCGCGGGCATGCCGGTCGGGCCGGGCAAGACGCTGCAGGCGCTGGAAGCGGTCCGCACGGTGGGGATTGAAAACCGCGACGACTTCTACTGGGCGTTGCACTCCGCCCTGGTCAACCGGCGCGACCAGCGGGAGATCTTCGACCAGGCGTTTCACATCTTCTGGCGCAACCCGGACATCCTCCAGCGGGTCATGTCGCTGATGCTGCCGACCATCGACACGGGCAAGTCGGAGGAAGAGCAGCGCAAGATCACCCGAAGGCTGGCCGACGCGCTGATGAAGGACAAGCAGCCCGGTCGCGGCGAAAGCCCGGAGGACGACAGCGAGCCGGAGATCGAGCTCGACGCCTCCCTGACCATGTCGTCGAAGGAACGCCTCCAGGCGATGGACTTCGAGCAGATGACGGCGGAGGAGATCGAGCGGGCCAAGCAGGAGATCCGCCGGATGGCTCTGCCGCTCGACCGGCTGCCGACCCGGCGCTGGGAGACGGTGGCAACCGGCCCGCGGATCGACATGCGCCGCACCCTGCGCCGGTCGTTGCGCGGCGGCGGCGGCTCGATCGACCTGGTGCGCCGGCGGCGCATCACGCGGCCGCCGCCCCTGGTCGTGCTGTGCGACATCTCCGGGTCCATGAGCCAGTATTCCCGCATGCTGCTGCACTTCATGCACGCGGTGACCGGAGACCGCGACCGGGTCCACACCTTTGTCTTCGGCACGCGGCTGACCAACGTCACCCGCTGGCTGCGCTACAAGGATCCGGACGAGGCGCTGGCCAAGGTCGGCGGCGAGGTCGGCGACTGGTCGGGCGGCACGCGGATCAACGCGTGCCTGCACCAGTTCAACCGGATCTGGTCCCGTCGGGTGCTGGGCCAGGGCGCGATGGTTCTCCTGATCACCGACGGGCTGGAGCGGGAGGGGGCGGAGCATCTGGCGTTCGAGATGGACCGGCTGCACCGCAGCTGCCGCCGTCTGGTCTGGCTCAACCCGCTCTTGCGATGGGATGGGTATGCGCCAAAATCCATGGGCGCACGGGCGATCATGCCCCATGTCGACGAGTTTCGCCCGGTTCACAACCTGGCCAGCCTGGCCGATCTGGTCGACGCGCTTTCGGCCGAGCCGGCGGCGGATCGGTCGGCGATGACCCGGTGGCGCCGGCAGGCGACGGAGGATGCCGCATGACGACCGACGACAGGATCCTGGAGCAGGCGGCCGACTGGCACCGGGCCGGCCGCAAGGTCGCGCTGGCGACGGTCGTCACCACCTGGGGCTCCTCGCCCCGTCCGGTCGGCAGCCAGCTGGCGGTCGACGAGGAGGGCCGGATGATCGGCTCTGTCTCCGGCGGCTGCATCGAGGGTGCCGTGATCCGCGAGGCGATGGAGGTGATGGAGGGCGCGCCGCCGAAGCTGCTCGACTTCGGCGTCACCGACGAGCAGGCCTGGGAAGTCGGCCTCGCCTGCGGCGGCAAGGTGCAGGTGTTCGTGGAGGCCCTGCAGTGAATCCGGGACGGCGGGCGGAGCGATGAAGCAGGACATCCTCGACCGACTGCTGGCGGCGCGCGCGGCAAAGCGGGCGATCGTGCTGGCGACCGACCTCGACGGCGGCGCCCAGGCGCTGATCGACCCCGGGAACGGCGAGGCGGAAGGCGCCGGCGACCTGGCGCTCGACGACGCAATCCGCGAGGCGGCCGCGACGGCGGCCCGTGCCGACAAGGGCCGCACGGTGGACGCCGGCGATCGGCGAGTGTTCGTCCAGCCCTTCAACCCGCCCCTGCGGCTGATCGTGGTCGGCGCGGTGCACATCGCCCAGCCGCTCGTGGCGATGGCGCAACTGGCGGGCTATGACGTGACGGTGGTCGACCCGCGCCGCGCCTTCGCGACCGACGAGCGCTTCCCCGACGTGACCGTCTCAACGGAATGGCCGGACGAGGCGCTTGAGGCGCTGAAACCCGACGCGCGGACCGCCGTGGTGACCCTGACCCACGACCCGAAGCTCGACGATCCGGCGCTGGACGTGGCGCTGAGGTCGCAGGCGTTCTATGTCGCGGCGCTGGGCAGCAAGAAGACGCACGCGAAACGGATCGAGCGCCTGAAGGAGCAGGGCCACGACGATGCGACCATCGCGCGAATCCACGGTCCGGCCGGACTGGCGCTCGGCGCCGTCAGCCCGGCCGAGGTGGCGATCTCGGTCATGGCGCAGATGACGGCGGTGCTGCGGGGATCGTCCTGATGGAGTTCGGCGAGTTGGCGACCGCCGAGGCCGAGGGCGCGATCCTCGCCCATTCGGTCCGCACCGGCGGCGTTGCCTTCAAGAAGGGCCGGGTGCTGACGGCGGACGACGTGGTGGCGCTGGGAAAGGCCGGCATCCGCAAGATCGTCGCCGCGCGGCTGGAGGCGGACGACGTCCATGAGGACGAGGCGGCCGCCCGGCTCGCCGCTGCGGTCGCCGGACCGAACCTCGCCGCCGGAACCGCCTTCACCGGCCGGGTCAATCTGTTCGCCCAGGTGCCGGGGCTGCTGGTCGTCGACCGCGACCGGCTGGACCGGATCAACGGGGTCGACGAGGCGATCACGGTCGCCACGCTCGACCAGTATGCACCGGTCCAGGCGAAGCAGATGGCGGCGACGATCAAGATCATCCCCTTCGCCGCGCCCGCCGCCAGCCTGGCACTGACCGAGGCGATCGCCGCCCAGGCCGACCGCACCGGCCATGCCGGACCGGTGGTGCGCCTGGCGCCGTTCCGCGCCCGCAAGGTCGGTCTGATTCAGACGCGCCTGCCCGGCACCGCGCCGAAGATGCTCGACAAGACGGTGCGGGTGACGAGGGACCGCCTCGGCCCGCTGGGCCAGGGCCTGGCGCTGGAGCGCCGCTGCGAACACGTGGTGCGGACCCTGGCCGGCGAGATCGCGACCATGCGCCGATCGGGCATCGACCTGATCCTGATCGCCGGTGCCTCGGCGATCACCGACCGACGGGACGTCCTGCCGAGTGCGATCGAGGCGGCCGGGGGCACCGTCGAGCATTTCGGCATGCCGGTCGATCCCGGCAATCTCATCCTTCTGGGACGGCTCGCCGGCGCCGACGTGCTGGGCCTGCCCGGCTGTGCCCGCTCGCCCAAGCTGAACGGTTTCGACTGGGTGCTGCAGCGTCTGGCGGCTGACATCCCGGTGACCCGCGACGACGTGATGCGGATGGGGATCGGCGGGCTGCTGACCGAGATCCCGACCCGCCCCCTGCCCCGCGGCCAGATCGATGCCGCGGCGGAGGACGAGGAGGGTCGGGCCGCCGGCGCGCCACGTCCGCCGCGGGTCGCCGCCCTGGTGCTGGCCGCCGGTCAGTCCCGGCGGATGGGCGAACGCAACAAGCTGCTGGAGGACGTCGAGGGCGTGCCGATGGTGGTGCGCATGGTCGACGCCGCCCTGGCGAGCCAGGCGGCGCCGGTCGTCGTCGTGACCGGTCACGAGCGGGACCGGGTCCTGGCGGCCCTGGGCGATCGCGGCGTGGCGACGGTGCACAATCCGGACTTCGAGCAGGGGCTGTCGACCTCCCTGCTCGCCGGGCTCGACGCGCTGCCCGAGGGGATGGACGCGGCGGTGGTCTGCCTCGCCGACATGCCGCGGATCGGCGCCGGGCTGATCGACCGGCTGATCGCGGCCTACAACCCCGTCGAAGGCCGCTCGATCGTCGTGCCGACCCACCGCGGGAAGCGCGGCAATCCTGTCCTGTGGGACCGGCGCTATTTCGCCGAGATGCGCGACCTCGCCGGCGACGTGGGAGCGCGGCACCTGATCGGCGCCCATGCCGACCAGGTCTGCGAGATCGAGATCGAGGACGACGCGGTGCTGATCGATATCGACACCCCCGACGCGCTTGATCGCCAGCGTCGCAGTGCCGCGGTGCCGGAAGATGCGGCCCCCGCCCCGTCGGCCGCACCGACCGCCCTGGACGGAAAGACCGGCCGATGACCGACGCGCTCTACCAGGATGCCATCCTGGCCCATGCCAAGGCCGCCCACGGTGCCGGCCGGCTGGAGGACGCCGACGGCACTGCAACCGTGGACAACCCGCTCTGCGGCGATCGGGTGACCATGGACGTGACGCTGGACGACGCCGGCACCATCGCCCGTCTGGGCCACAAGGTGCGCGGCTGCGTGTTGTGCAATGCCGTGTCCTCGGTGCTGGCAGATCATGCGGCGGGCCTGTCGCCCGAGGACCTGCATGCGGTGGGCGAGGCCTTCGAGGCGATGATCCGCAATGGCGGCCCGGTGCCCGAGGGGTGGCCCGACCTCTCTGCCTTCGAACCCGTGCGCGAGGCCAAGAGCCGGCACGAATGCGTCCTGCTGCCATTCGAGGCGCTGGAGCAGGCGGTCGAGGATGCACGCAGGCAAGGGTGAGCAACGCCAGGCCCGATGCCCCCTCTCTGTTCCGGTCATCCCGGACGCCGTGACGACCCTAACAGGACGTGCCTATTCCATCGGGGGCTTGGCTTGCGCCAGGACGACCCGCTCTGTGCGTTCCACCCCGATCCGCGAGCCGTGACTCCGCCTCGCTTTCACTGCGACGAAATGCTGTTCCGGCTGGCACGCTGGCTCAGGGCGGCCGGCTATGACGCCACCCTGGCCGAGCCGGGAGAGCCCGACGCCGCCGTGCTGGCTCGGGCGGTGGACGAGGAGCGCTGGCTGGTCACCCGCGATCACGCCCTGTTGCAACGGCGGGCGGCGGCGGGGCGGACGGTCCTGGTCGAAGGGGACACGGTCGCGGCGCAGGCGACCTCGCTTTCCCGCCTCATGGCGCGGCACGGCGCCTCGATCGATTGGCTTGCCGCGCCGATGAGCCGGTGCCTGGTGTGCAACGTCCCGGTGATTCCGGCCGATCCGGCGACGGCCGCCGCGGCTGTGCCGCCAAGCGTGCGGGCGCGCGGCCTGCCGGTCCGGCAATGCTTGAGATGCCACCGCCTCTACTGGCCGGGCGGCCACGAGGCGCGGATGCGCAAGACGCTGGAGGAGTTTTCGAGACAGGCGTAGTCAAGCGGGATCGCAGCAGAACCGCAGCCTGCGAGGCGACGCGACCGTCGGCTTACGCGTTCTTTTCAGTCTCGCCCTTCTGCCCGTCGAGCAGGTCGACGATCCGGGCGGCGGCAAGGATGCCGACCGCGATTCCGATCACCGACAGGGCCAAAAGCGTGGTCATCGCCACCCACTCCGCACCCACGGGACACCGCGCTGTCCCGAGTCCATACTGGCATAATAATTGGCCGGACCAACATTTCAACCCGCTGCACTGCGATGATGACTGAATTCCACGAAAAAACCGTTAAACAGAAACCTTTGAAATACTGAATGTTACAGATTGTTACAGCCGCCCCTCCTGATGCTGCAATGCACCATCACACATCCGCCGCCGCATCCACGTTCGGGTCGAGCGGATGGATCGGCCGGCGCAGCCGTTCGAACCGCAGCCGGGCGTAGTCCGAGGTGGTGACGCCGTCGCCTGCCAGGTCGACCACGTGGCGGACGACAGGCCAGAAGCCGGCGCGCCAATGGACCCGGCTCTTGAGCAGGATGTACCGGGTCCTTGCCGGATCGATGCCCAGGCTGGTCAGGCAGCCGACGTCCCAGGGCTCGTGGTGGCGTTCGATCACGACGATGCGCGCCCGTCCGGTATCGAGCACGGCCGTCCGGCCCATGGAAACCCAGACGCCCGTATACATCGGACCCTGGATGGTATAGCCGCCGTCGCTCAGGCGCACGACCCGACCGCTCACCTCCAGCGGCTTGCCCTCCAGGCCGATCGACGGCATGGCGTATCTGCCGCCGAGGCTGAGAGTCACCTCCGCTCCGGGACCGGCGTCGATCATCCCCTGCACGCCTTCCGGGTCGTGCACCGCGAAGACCACGACGTCGTCGAGGCCCTGGCGCAGCACCTCTTCGATCACCGTCATCACGTCCTGGGTGCCGCCGGACCCGCAGTTGTCCGCATGGTCGAGCAGCAGGACCGGGCCGTCCGCCAAAGCCTTGGCCCGCGCAACCGCCTGATCCAGCGGCTCGGACCGGTAGACGAAGTCCTCCCGCGCCGCCCAGGCCTGCTGGAGGAGATCGCCGCAGCTGCGCTCGGCCCGGACGATGTCGGCATCGGTCACCACGACGCAGGAAAGGCCCGCATCGGCGATGTCGGCATGGGGGAAGCCGCCGAACACGCTGGCTGCGAGCGCGCCGGCATCCTCCAGGTCGCGCGCCGCATCGACCAGATCGCGCATCGGCGCCTCGTCGGTACCCTGGCGCATGATGTGCGGGATCATCGGCCGATTGCCCCAGGCCATCGCCGGCCGGACCTTGCCGTCGAAGGCGTCGAGAACGATCCGGCCGACCCGCTCGCCGGTCGCGTACATGTCGGTGTGGGGGTAGGTCTTGAACCCGACGATCGCCGTCGCCGAGGTCACCAGCCGCTCGGTCAGGTTGGCGTGGAGATCGAGGGCGACACCGATCGGCAGCTCCGGGTGGCTCTCCCGGATGCGGGCGACCAGCGCGCCCTCCCCGTCGTCCAGGCTCTCGGTCGCCATGGCGCCGTGGAGGTCGAGCAGCAGCACGTCGCAGCCCCTGTCGACCTCCGCCACGATGGCGTCGGTGATCTTCTGGTAGGCGTCGTCGGCCACCCGGCCGGAGGGCCAGGCCTCCCCCGCCACCGGCACCGCGATCTCCGCCCGGCGGGCCTCGGCCAGGTCGATAAAGGCGCCAAGTGGCGTATTGGTGCCGCGGTAGTGGTTCAGCGCCGCCTCCGCCCAATAGGGGCCGCCGTCGCCGAATCGCTCTAGCGGCGTCGGCACGGGCGAGAACGTGTTGGTCTCGTGCTTGAAGAGCGCCGCGACGACTCGCATCGATTCCCCCATATTGGACGGCGACGATTGAACGCGATCCGACTCTAGCCGCGGTCCGGCCGGGAATAAACGCCCCGGCAGGCCTGTTCGCCTCGGAGACACCGGCAACCGGACCGACGATGCCCGACCGCGCCGACCAGATCCGGGAACACCTGCCGAGCCTCCGGCGCTATGCCCGGGCGCTGACCCGCGACGCCGACCTGGCCGACGAGCTGGTGCAGGACAGCGTGGTGCGGGCGCTGGCGAAATGGCCGTTGTTCCGACGTCGGGACAACCTGAGGGCCTGGCTGTTCACGATCATGCACAACGTCCATGTCAACGCCGCGAAGCGCCGGACGCGGACGGCCATGCGGTCTCTGGACGCCGATCCGCTGCCGGCACGCGCCGTGGCGGCGGCCCAGGGGCATGCCGTGGCGCTGGGCCGCCTGGCGGCGGCGCTCGACGCCCTGCCCGATGACCAGCGCCGGGTTGTGCTGCTGGTCGGGCTCGAAGGCTTCAGCTATGCCGAGGCGGCGTCGATCACGGGCGTGCCGCTGGGAACGGTGATGTCGCGGCTGTCGCGGGCGCGCGACCGGCTGCGCCGCCTGACCGAGGGGGAGGAGGGCGAGGAGACGACCGCGACCGATCGGATCGGCGACCGGGGGACAGCGCCGCCGCATCTCAAGAGGATCAAGTGACGATGGCCGTGCGCGAGCCCCTGCTGACGGATGACCGGCTGCACGCCTATGCCGACCGGCGCCTTCCCCCCGAGGAGGCGGCGGCGGTGGAACGGGCGCTGGCGGCCGATCCCGAGGCGATGGCGCGGGTGGCGGCCTGGCGGGACCAGAATGCCGGCCTGCACGCGCTGTTCGATCCGGTCGCCGAGGAACCTTTGCCGCCGCGCCTCGCCGCCGCCGTGGAAGGCGTGGCCGCCCTGCCCCGGCGCCGGCCGGTGCTGCGCGCGCTGGGCGGCATGGCGGCCGGCCTGGCGCTGCTGGCGGCGGGTGCGGCCGGCGGCTGGATCGCCCACGACCGGTTGTCCCCCGCGCCCGACTTCCCTCACACCCTCGCCGAGGCGGCGACCGCGGCGCACGTCGTCTACGCCGCGGAACCGCGCCACGCCGTCGAGGTCGGGGCGGAGGAAGAGCATCTGTTCCGCTGGCTCTCCGCCCGCCTGGGCGGCGACGCGACGGCGCCGCCCCTGTCGGAGCTTGGGTTCGAACTGGCGGGCGGCCGGCTGCTGCCGTTCGGCGACGGCCATGCGGCGCAGTATCTCTAGAGGATGCCAGCGGCCGTCGGCTCACGCTCTACCTCACCCGCAGCGACGGCCGGGGGCCGACCAGCTTCCGCTGGGAGCGCGAGGGCGAGATCGGTGCCTTCTATTGGATCGAGGGCGACTTCGGCTACGCCCTGATCGGCGCCCTGCCGCGGGAAGACCTGCTGCGCGCCGCGCGGATCGTCTATGGGGCGGTGCTGGGGTAGCTCACAGCGCATCCCCGATCCGGTAGCCGAGATACGCCGCCCGCAGCCCCCACTGCCGCCAGGCCGCCAGCGGGAAGCGCTTGGGCGGAGCCGCCATCGGTGCGGGGACGCCGACGCTGTCGGGGTCGTTGGCGCCGGCGACCGCCCGGGCCAGGGCGCGGCCGGTCCAGGTCGCGGTGGCGACGCCGTTGCCGTGATAGGCCAGGCCGTAGAACACGCTCGGCTCGTCGGTCAGGCGGCCGACCATGGGCGTCAGGTTCGCCGACAGACAGACGAGGCCGGTCCAGAACGCCTCGATCTCGACGCCGCGCCAGGCCGGCCACATCTCGCCCAGCCGCCGGATCATCCAGCGCCGCATCCCGGCGGCGGCGCGCGGACTGCCGATCGAATCGCCGCGAGCGCCGAGCAGGAACCGCCCGTCCGGCAGCAGGCGATAGTAGAACAGCAGGGTGCGCGTGTCGCTGACCGGCCGGTCGGTGACCCAGCCCTGCGCCGCCTGTTCCGCCGCGGTCAGCGGCCGGGTCACGACAATGTTCGAGAAGGCGGGCAGGAACGTGCCGGCGAGCGCCGGATGCAGGCGGTCCGAGGTATAGCCGTTGGTCGCCACCATCACCCGCCGGGCGGAGATGCTGCCGCGGGGCGTCACCAGGCGGTGGCCCTCCCCCTCCCGCCGCCAGTCGAGCACCGGCGAACGGGCGTGAAACCGGACCCCGCGGCGCAGCGCCGCGCCGGTCAGGCCGCGGTGGTACTTCAGCGCGTGCAGCCCGAAGCCGGCGCCGGTCAGCATCGCGCCATGCGCCTCCGGCCCGTGATAGGCCTGCTCCGCCAGTTCCTCGCGCGACCAGACCTCGCAGCGGATCCCGGCGTAGTCCGCCAGGAACCGCGCCTCCTCCCACAGGCCTTCGAGGCGGCCGGGCTTGTGGGCCACCTCGATCGTGCCGTCCCGGGTGCGGTCGAACGCGATCCCTTCCTCTCCGGCCAGCCGGTCGACCAGGCCGATCGCCTCGACCTGGGCACGCCAGAACCGGCGGGTCTCCTCCTCGCCGTAGCGCCTCAGCATCGCCGGGCCGGAAAGCTTGGTCGCCCCCAGGCAGCAGAATCCACCGTTGCGCCCCGACGCGCCCCAGCCGGGATGCCCGGCCTCCAGCACCGCGACGTCGATCCCGTGATCGCGCGCCAGATGCAGCGCGGCCGAGAGGCCCGTGTAGCCGCCGCCGATCACCGCCACATCGCAGGCGGTGTCGCCCTCCAACCGATCGCAGCCGTCAGGAGGCGGCGGGGCGGTCGCTTCCCAGTGGCTTATCACCGGCCGCGACGTATCGTACGCTGCTGCGTGGTACAGTCCGCCGATCGGCGGCCGGGGCGGCGCGTTTCGTTGCATGCCGATTAAATTAGCACGGTGATGCCCGGAGTGCCCCGCCCTTCCTATTGTCCGCCAAGGCCGGTTCGACCAAATCCAGGCCGTTCCCGCCGATCCCCCGGCGGACCCGTTCGACAGGGAGTTCTGGAAGGCATGACGACCCATCTCCAATCGGCCGGGGCACGGCGCCCGGTCCTCGCGCTCGGCAGCGCGACCGCAATCGCCCTGGCGCTCGCCGCCGGCGGCGCCGCCGCCGAGCCGGCGACGATCACCATCCTGCATGTCAACGACATCGACCGGATGTCGGCCGACGACGACCGCGGCGGTGTCGCCAAGGTCGCGGCGGTGGTCGAGGCCGCCCGGGCCGAGCACGAGAACGTGCTGTTCACCAACGGCGGTGACAACATCTCGCCGTCGCTGCTCAGCGGGTTCGACCAGGGCGCCCACATGATCGCGCTCCTGAACGCCGCCGGCGTCGATGTCGGAACGCTGGGCAACCACGAGTTCGACTTCGGCCCGGAGGTCGCGATCGAGCGGATGGCCGAGGCCGAATGGCCGGTCGTCTCGTCGAACGTGGTCGGCCCCGACGGCGCGATCATCGAGGGCGCCGAGCCGACCCTGACGATGGAGATGGCCGGCTACACCCTCGGCTTCATCGGCCTGACCACCGAAGGCACCATGGTGAAGTCGAGCCCGGGCGACTACCGGATGCTCGAGGTCACCGACATCGCCGCGACCCTGGCCGCGGAGCTGCGCGAAGAGGGCGCCGACCTGGTGATCGCGATCGCCCATACCGACCTCTCCGAGGACGAGGCGCTGCGCCGCCAGGGGGCGGTCGACCTGATCCTGAGCGGCGACGACCACATCCTCTCGGCGTTCTGGAACGGCGAAGTCGCCTACGTGGAATCGGCCTCGCAGGGCGACTATGTCACGGAGGTGACGCTCAGCCTCGACCGGGACGAGGACGGCGACGTCGTCTGGTCGCCGGCGTTCCGCACGATCGATACCGTGAATGTCGAGCCCGATCCGGACGTGGCGGCGATGGTGGCCGACTACGAGAACCAGCTGTCGGCCGAGCTGGACGTGGACATCGGCGTCACCGAGACCGAGCTCGACAGCCGGCGCAGCTCGGTGCGCACGCAGGAGACCGCGATCGGCAACCTGATCGCCGACGCCATGCGCGAGGCGACCGGCGCCGACGTGGCGATCACCAATGGCGGCGGCATTCGTGCCGACCGGATCTACGAGCCGGGCACCACGTTGACCCGCCGCGACATCCAGTCGGAGCTGCCGTTCGGCAACAAGACCATCTCGATCGAAGTCACCGGCGCCGACATCGTCGCCGCACTGGAAAACGGCTTCAGCGCGATCGAGGACGTGAGCGGCCGGTTTCCCCACGTCTCCGGCATGACCGTCACCTACGATCCGGAGGCCGAGCCGGGCAGCCGCGTCGTCGACGTCATGGTCGGCGGAGAGCAGATCAGCCCCGACGCCGTCTACACCCTGGCCACCAACGACTTCATGGCTCGGGGCGGCGACGGCTACGAGATGTTCGCCGGCGCCCCGCGGGTGATCGACGAACTGGCTGGCCGGCTGATGGCGGGCCAGGTGATGGATTACGTCGCCCAGCGCGAGACCATCGCGCCGGAAGTCGAAGGCCGAATCACGGCCCAGTAGCCGAACGACGACCCCGCATCCCCGCCCGTCCTAAGGGCCGGGGATGCGGCCGTTCCGGGTCAGGCGACACGGGCTCGACGCCTGCCTTGCCGGTGCGCGACGGGCCAGGGCCTCGCGGAGGCCGCCGATGCCGTCCCGCAGGAGGATGAACGTGACGATTCTCGTGACCGGCAGCACCGGCCATCTGGGCGAAGGCCTGATGCGGACCCTGCGGGCGGAGGGACGCCCGGCCGTCGGTCTCGACCTGCGGCCGGGGCCGTTCACGGACCGTATCGGGGCGATCTCCGACCGGAGCGCCGTCCGCGAGGCGATGGACGGTGCCCGGGCGGTGATCCACACCGCGACCCTGCACAAGCCGCATGTCGCGACCCATGACCGGCAGGCCTTTGTCGACACCAACGTCTCGGGCACGCTGGCCCTTCTGGAAGAGGCGGTCGGCGCCGGGGTGGAGGCGTTCGTCTTCACCAGCACCACCAGCGCCTTCGGCGATTCGCTGACGCCGACGGAGGACGCCGCCGCCGCCTGGATCGACGAAGACGTGCCGGACCTGCCGAAGAACATCTACGGCGTGACCAAGACCGCGGCCGAGAACATGTGCCGGCTGTTCCACCGGCGGTTCGGCCTCAACGTGATCGTGCTCAGGACCTCGCGGTTCTTCCCGGAGGAAGACGACAGCGCCACCCTGCGCGCCGCCTATTCGGACGAGAATGCCAAGGCCAACGAGTTCCTGTTCCGCCGGGCCGATCTGGAGGACGTGGTCTCGGCCCACCTCGCGGCGGTCGACCGCGCACCGGCGCTCGGCTGGCGGCGGTATGTGGTCAGCGCGACCACGCCCTTCCGCCCGCAGGACCTGCCCCAGTTGCGCCGGGACGCGCCGGCGGTCCTGGCCGAGCGGGTCCCGTCCCATGAAGCGGTCTACCGGGCACGTGGCTATGCCATGTTCCCCTCCATCGACCGGGTCTACGCCAACGACCGTGCGCGGCGGGACCTGGGATGGCGACCGAGCTGGGACTTTGCGCGCATTCTCGACCAGATCGCCCGGGGCGAGCCGATCGGCAGCCCGCTGGCGCGCGAGGTCGGCAGCAAGGGCTATCACGCCGAACGATTCGAGGTCGGGCCCTATCCTGTCGAGTGACGGCGGCCGGACCCCGCTGCCCCTCCACGGCGACGGCTGGACAGCCCTGATCCGCCGGGCGATGCTGGCCCGGTCGCCGGGCGGTTGCCCGAACCTGCCCGCGCCCTGACCGTTCCGTCACCTCGGACTCTCGGATTGAGCCTATCGCTCGCCCTTTTCGGCACACCCGAGTGGCACCGCCGCGTGTGGCGCCTGGCGCTGCCGATCATGATCTCCAACGTCTCGACGCCGCTGCTCGGCCTGGTCGACACGGCGGTGGTCGGTCATCTGGACGAGCCGCACTACCTGGGCGCCGTCGCGGTCGGCGCCCTGATCTTCAGCTTCCTGTTCTGGGGCTTCGGCTTCCTGCGCATGGGCACCACCGGCCTGACCGCCCAAGCCTGGGGTGCCGATGACCCGGAGGAGGTGCGCGCGGTGCTCGGCCGGGCTCTGCTCCTCGCGGCCGGGATCGGCGTTGCCCTGATCGCGCTGAAGGGGCCGATCGGGCTGGCAGCGCTCGGCTTCTTCGACGCCTCGGCGGAGGTCGAGGGGCATACCGCCGGCTATGTCGCGGCCCGAATCTGGGGCGCGCCGGCGACGCTGGCCAACTACGCCCTGCTCGGCTGGTTGCTCGGCATGCAGCGGGCCGGCTGGGCGCTGGCGCTGCAGCTGGTTCTCAATGGCACCAACATCGTCCTCGACCTCGTCTTCGTGATCGGGTTCGGCTGGGGCGTCGTCGGGGTCGCCAGCGCCTCGGCGATCGCCGAGTGGACCGCGCTCGGGGTCGGCCTCCTGCTGGTGGCCCGGCTGACGGGGCGGCTGGAAGGCCGATGGTCGTGGGCGAGACTCCGCGACGCAGCACAGTTCCGCCGGCTGGTTGGGGTCAACGCCGACATCATGATCCGCACGCTTTGCCTGATCACGGTCTTCGCGATCTTCACCAACCGCGGCGCGCGCCAGGGCGACACCGTGCTGGCGGCCAACGCCATCCTGCAGCAGTTCCAACTGTTCATGGCCCATGCCCTCGACGGCTTCGCCCATGCCGCGGAGGCCCTGGTCGGACGGACCATCGGAGCACGACAGAAGGGAGAACTGGCGCAGGCCGTGCGTACCACAACCCTTTGGGCCGCGGCGACGGCGGTGGTGTTCGCGCTGGTCTACGCCCTGGCCGGCGGGCTTGTCATTGACCTCCTGACCGGCATCGAAGAGGTCCGCGCGGCCGCCCGAACCTACCTGCCCTGGGCGGTGGCCATGCCGTTGCTGGCGGTCTGGAGCTATCAACTCGACGGCATCTTCCTGGGGGCGACCTGGACCGGTGCCCTGCGCAACGCCATGATCGCGTCACTCGGGGTATTTCTCATAGCCGTCTGGACGCTGCAGCCGGCCTTCGGCAACCATGGTGTTTGGGCGGCACTCGCAGTGTTCATGGTGGCCCGGGCCGCGACGCTGGTCGTCGCCTATCCGGGTCTGGCGCGGAAGGTCGGCGGCTGACACCGGCCGGAGAGAGACGGGCGGATCATGGCGAACCGGCTGGACGGCGGACCGAAGCTGGGGCTGGCGCTGGGCGGCGGCGTAGCCCGGGGCTGGGCCCATATCGGAGTGCTGCGGGCGCTGGACGAGGCTGGAATCGTCCCCGACGTGATGTGCGGCACCTCGATCGGCGCCGTGGTCGGCGGCTGCTGGCTGGCAGGCAAGCTGGACGCGCTCGAGGCCTGGGCCCGATCGCTGACCAGGATGCGGATCGTGGGATATCTCGACTTCAAGGTCGGCGCGCCCGGCCTGCTGGGCGGCGAGCGGCTGCACCGGCTGCTGGTCGAAAACCTGGGCGACGTGACGATCGAGAGCCTGCCCCGCCCGTTCGCGGGCGTCTGCACCGATCTGGTGACGGGGCATGAGATCTGGTTGAGTTCCGGCAGTCTGGTCGACGCGATGCGGGCCAGCTATGCGATGCCGGGCGTGTTCCCGCCGTTGGCGGTGGGTGCGCGGCAGCTGGCCGACGGCGCCCTGGTCAACCCGGTGCCGGTCTCCGTCTGCCACGCGCTGGGTGCGCACATGGTGGTCGCGGTCAACCTGAATGCGGACATCCTGGCCAAGGGCCGCCAGCCGCGCAGCGACTTCCAGGTCGGTGCCGGCTTCGACCTGCTGGAGATTCTGAGCCGCGGCAACGGTGGGAGCGGCCAGCCGGGCTGGGCCGGGGCGGTCCGCCGCGTCTTCAAGCGGGAGGAGACGACGCCGACCCTGTTCGGCGTGATGGTCTCCTCTCTCGGCATCGTGCTCGATCGGATCACCCGCTCCCGCCTCGCGGGAGAGCCGCCTGACGTGCACATCATCCCGAAGCTCGGGTCGATTGGGCTGGCCGAATTCCACCGGGCGGCGGAAATGATCGATCTCGGCCACGCCGCGACGCGCGCCGCCCTGCCGGACATCCTGGAGGCCTGCGAAGTCTTCGGCATCGCAGTCGGCCCGCAGACGCGGCGCGCAGCGGCCGAGGAAGCGGCCGAGGAAGCCGTCGGTGAAGCGGCACGCGCCGCCGCTCACGGCGCCCACGCTTCCATTCCCGACGCGACGCCGGAGGCCGCCGACGCGTCGGAGCGGCCGAAGGACGGCGTCGGCGGCCAGCGCGGCGCAAAATCCTGACCGATTGGACAGGATTTGTTGTCGGAGCGTTGCGCCGGAGCTATCCTCGCCCGACGCTGCGTTTCCCATCGCCCCCGATTCCGCCGGCGCGGCGAGACCCACCAGTCGAACTCAGTCGAACGGAGAGGCTTCATGTCGATCGTCAAAGGCGGTCTGATCCAGATGGCGCTGAAAGCGGACACCGGGCAGTCGCCCGAACAGATTCGCGACGCCATGACCGAGGCACACCTGCCCCTGATCGAGGAGGCGGGAAAGAAGGGCGTGCAGGTGCTGTGCCTGCAGGAGGTGTTCAACCAGCCCTACTTCTGCCCTTCGCAGGACGCCAAGTGGTACGGCGCGGCGGAGAAGATCCCCGATGGCCCGACCACCAAGCTGATGCAGGAACTGGCCAGGAAGCACGCCATGGTCATCGTCGTGCCGATCTATGAGGAGGACTTCACCGGCGTCTACTACAACACCTGCGCGGTGATCGACGCGGACGGCAGCTACCTCGGCAAGTTCCGCAAGATCCACATCCCGCAGGTCGCCGGGTTCTACGAGAAGTTCTTCTTCAAGCCTGGCAATCTCGGCTACCCGGTGTTCGAGACCGCCTATGTCAAGCTGGGCGTCTACATCTGCTACGACCGGCATTTTCCCGAGGGCTGGCGCGCCTTGGCATTGAACGGTGCGGAGTACATCGTCAACCCGTCGGCGACGGTGGCGGGCCTCAGCCAGTACCTGTGGAAGCTGGAGCAGCCGGCCTCGGCGGTCGCCAACGGCTGCTTCATCGGCGCGGTGAACCGGGTCGGAACGGAGGCGCCGTGGAACATCGGCAAGTTCTACGGCTCGTCCTACATCGTCGACCCGCGCGGCAACCTGTTGTGCCAAGGCAGCGAGGACGGCGACGAGCTGGTGACAGCCGACATGGACATGGACATGGTCCGCGAGGTGCGGAACCTCTGGCAGTTCTTCCGAGACCGCCGGCCGGAGACCTATGGTCCGCTGACCGCGCCGTGACGCCGTGCCCGCCGAGCCGGCATGTAGGAAACCTGGACGGCTGAACCGCTTCGCCTCTCATGCCCGATGACTGCCGTCACCATCGCCTCGGATAGTGGGCTTGGTTCAGTCCGGCATGATGCGGCCGGTCCGCGGCTTCAAGGGCGCGCCCGCGGCAACGACGGGGAAGTCCGCTCGCCACGCTGCCAATTAACGCCCTCTTCACGCTTTGGGCGCAGCATCGGTCCGTTACCGGTGCGGGAGGTCGCCATGGCCGGTCGGCCCCATGATCCGTCCTACGAGGCGCAGTTCCGTCTTCCCGCGAACGACGACGGCGAGCCACGGCCGGACATCGTGATCGAGGAATGGCAGATCGAGGACGATGGGGACGACGCAACCGCCGAGGAGCGGTTGCGCCCCTTCCGCAAGATGCTGTTCTGGGCGGTCGCGATCGCGATCCTTATCAGCGGGTATCTCTTGTTCTGAGGCTTCCCCTACGCCGCGCGCCGGCGCTTCAGGTCGCTTGCGATGACCCCCGCTGCGTTGCGGCCGGGCAGCCCGGTGACGCCGCCGCCGGGATGGCTGCCGCTGCCGCAGAGGTAGAGGCCTGCGACGGGGGACCGGTGATCGGCGAACCCCGCCGCGGGTCGCAGGCTGAACAGCTGGTCGAGGTGCAGCGCGCCGTGGAAGATGTCGCCGCCGACCAGGCCGAGTTCACGCTCCAGGTCCTTCGGCGTCTTGATCTGCCGGCCCACCACCGACGCCGCAAAGCCGGGAGCGTATGCCTCCACCGTCGAAATCACCCTGTCGGCGACCTCGTCCCGTACGTCGTCCCAGTCCTCACCGTTTGGGAGGTGGGGATTGAAGTGCTGGCAGAACAGGCTCGCCACATGCTGGCCCGGCGGCGCCAGCGACCCGTCAATGGTCGAGGGAAGGCACATCGAGATCACCGGCGCCTCGGCCCATCCCGCCACGCGGGCGTCGTCGTACGCCTTCTCAAGATACGGCAGCGACGGCGCGATATTGATCGTGCCCTTGAGCAAGGCCGCCCGCTCCGCCTCGTCGGCCGCCATCCCTGCGAAGCGCGGCAGCTCGGACAATGCCACGTTCATCCGGAACGTGCCCGAGCGGCAGCGCCAGCCCTCGATCCGGCGGCGGAATTCGTCGGGCAGCAGCGCGGGGTCGAGCAGCTTCAGGTAGAGAACCTTGGGGTTTACCGATCCGGCCACGGCCCGCGCGCCGATCCGCCGTCCGTCGGCCAGCGCCACGCCCGTGGCCCGGCCATCGCGCACGGTCACCTCCGCCACCGGCGCATTCGTCTCGATCCGGGCCCCCGCCGCCGCGGCCGAGCTGGCCATGGCCCGGGTGATCGCGCCCATGCCGCCACGGGCATGGCCCCACGCGCCGGTCTTGCCGGAACTCTCGCCGAAGACGTGGTGAAGCAGGACGTACGCCGACCCCTGGGCGTACGGGCTGACCATGTTGCCGATGATGCCCTCGTAGCCGAAATTGCCCTTGAGCGCGTCGCCCTCGAACCATCCGTCGAGATAGTCGCCGATCGAACTCGTCATCAGCCGCCACAAGGTCGCCTGCCCCTCGGGCCCGAGCCTGCGCAGATCGTCGGCCAGACCCGCCGCGGCGAACAGGTCGGCGAGGCCCCCACCCAGATTGGGGGCACGCTGGGCTGCGACCTTGCGGAACAGCGGCGCCACCCGCTCGATCTCCGCCTCGAAGGCATCGAAGCGGCCGGCGTCGCGGGTGGAGAATTTGGCGATCTCCCGCCTCGCCACCGCCGGATCGCGTGAGACCAGCAGGTAGCGCCCGTCGGGCTGGGGGCAGAAGCTCCCCGACGGCCGGTCGATCAGGTCCAGCCCATGGCGCGCCAGGTCCAGGTCCGCCACGACGGTCGGGTGCAGCAGGCTGACGACGTAGGAATAGACGGAATTGCGGAAGCCGGGATGGAACTCCTCCGTCAGCGCTGCGCCGCCGATCACGTCGCGCGCCTCGACCACCGTCACCGACAGCCCGCGCCGGGCGAGGTAGCCGGCCGCCGTCAGCCCGTTGTGCCCGGCACCGATGACGACAACGTCGGTTTCCGTGGTGGCCCCGGTCACGCCGCCTCGCGTCCGGCATGGCGATCGAGGGCGTCGGCCACGGTCTCGGCCGCGGCACGGAGCACATCGGCCCCGGCCCCCGGGCGATGCGCGTGCTCCGACAGGTGGCGGCGCCACTGCCGGGCGCCGCGCAGCCCCTGGAACAGGCCCATCATGTGCCGGGTGACGGCGTTCAAGGGAATGCCCTCCGCCAACCGCGCCTCGACATAGGGCAGCATCGCCTCGACCACGGCCAGACGGTCGGTCGCCGTCGCCGCCTCGCCGAACAGCCGGCGGTCGACATCGGCGAGGATCCAGGGGTTCTGGTAGGCCTCGCGTCCGACCATCACCCCGTCCACCTTGGCCAGATGCGCCTCCGCTTCATCGAGGTTCCGGATACCGCCGTTGATCACGATGGACAGATCCGGGTGCGCCGCCTTGAGCCGGTAGACCCGGTCGTAGTCGAGCGGCGGGACCTCCCGGTTCTCCTTCGGGCTCAGACCCTGGAGCCAGGCCTTGCGGGCGTGGACGATGAAGGTGTCGCAGCCGGTCGCCGCCACCGCCGTCACGAACCGTTCGAGGTCGCGGTCGCTGTCCTGGTCGTCGATGCCAATGCGGCACTTGACCGTGACCGGCAGCGCGGTCGCCCGGCGCATCGCGGCGACACAGTCGGCGACGGTCTCCGGCTCCGCCATCAGGCAGGCACCAAACCGACCTGACTGGACCCGGTCGGAGGGGCAGCCGACATTGACGTTGACTTCGGCATACCCCCAGCGCTCCGCCAGTTCGGCGGCCTTGGCCATGAGGTCGGGTTCCGAGCCGCCGACCTGGAGCGCCAGCGGCTGCTCGGAAGGGTCGAAGACCAGCAACCGGTCGACGTCGCCATGCGCCAGCGCGCGGGCGGTGACCATCTCGGTATAGAGCCGGGCGCGCGCACTGATCCGGCGCAGGAAGAACCGGTCGTGCCGGTCCGTCCAATCCATCATAGGCGCAACACAGAAGCGCAAGGCGGAATGCGCATTGTCGGTCGTCATCGCCCCGGTATCCCCCAAACCGCCCTCGCTCCGCAAGTCCCGCGGCGCCTCGGCCCGGCGGAGGTGGGCGGGCCTCGGGGCGCGGTCAAGGGCGTCGGGACGATGCCGGGACCGGGCCCGCCGGCCGAGGGAAGCCCGACCGGCGGGCGCGGCGGAGGCTCAGCGCACCTCGGCCAGCAGTTCCGGCACGTGGAGAAGGATGAACTCGTTGTCATCGGGGCGGCCGTGCGTCCGCCCGGTCGAGTACGGCAGGTTGTTGTCGTTGGCGACGACGATGTGCTCCGCATCGACCCGGTCCACGTCCTCGATCGTCACCATCGGGAAGGTGAACCGCCCGTCGATCGTGCCATGCAGCGCGACGCCGTCAGGATCGGCTATGTCGAGCAGGTCGACATAGCCGATCCGGCGCACGAAGCCGTCCTCGTCGGTGTCCGAGAAGTCGATCAGCCATACCCGCTTGTATTCCGCCGGCTGGTTGAAGCAGGTGGGCGTCGGCGCGCCCTCGCAGGCCAGCCGGGGATCGCCCTCGCCGCCGTCGCGCTCGATGTAGAGCGCATGGGTATCGCTGATCATGTTGAAGTCGCCGACATAATGGTCGGGCGCGTCGAAGCGGACCCGGTGCTCGGTGCCGGTGTACTGGCCGGCGGCGACGTCAAATTCCAATACCCGGACGAACGGCACGCCGTCCTGCGCCTCGGCCTCCCCCGTCGCCGGGTCGCGCAGCGGCGCCTCGAACATCGGGTAGAGCAGAAGCCCGTCCGGCGAGGCCGCCATGCCCTCGAAGCCGCGGCTGCGCTGCACCCGGAAGGCAAGGTGGCCAGGCGCGGAGGGGATCGAGAGGCGGTGCGCGTCGGGGCTGTGCACCACCTCGCCCTCGACCTCGGTTTCGAAGAGGGCGACAACCGCGCCCTCGCGGTCGGTGGCGAAGACGTAAGGCCCGAACTCCTCGCCGAACCAGATTCGGTCGCCGATCGGCTGGATGCTCTCCAGGTCGAAATCGGCGCCGGTCAGGTAGCGGGTCTCGGTGGCCTCGGTGGTGATCGGGAAGGGCACCACCGCGTCGGGATCGCTGAGGAAGGTGGTGTCCCGCAGCACCGCGCGCCCGGCCTCCCAGTCGACGTCCACATGGTGGAACATCAACAGTGCGTCGGCGCTGTTCGCGCGTCCGCCGAAGCCGTTGTCGGTCAGCACCAGGAAGCTGCCGTCGTCCAGAGTCGAGATCCCGGAGAAGCCCTGCACCGGCTGGCCGACGAAGGGCAGGAACATCCCGGTCGTGCGCGGCGCCTCCTCGGCCGACAGCCAGGTCTGCCCCTCGCGCGTGTAGAGGCTGACGTCGCGGGCGTTGCCGGGACCGGTGAACCGGCCGGACGTATCGAAATAGTCCGGCGCATCGGCCGGTGCCGGCACGAAGGTCGAGGCCGGCAGCAGGGCGTGGCCGGCCAGGGTGGCGGGAAACATCTGCTGGGCAGCAGCCGGCGTGGCGAGGTTCGCCAGCAGCAGCGCGCCCAGAACGGGGGAACGGGACATCGGACACCTCCGTGCAGTCACCATGCGGAAAATCCGCCGGCCCCGCCTCGCGGCGCCGGCCGATCCTCCTTAGCCGTTGTCGGTTACGGCCGTGCGATGCCTCGATGATCCTTGCGGGACCGGTGGTCGGCCGGTCGGTCGGGAGCCCGCCGCCGATCCCCCGTTTCCCGAGCGCCGCGACGTCCTCGTCCCATCCAGGAAGCGTTTTCCGGGCATGCCGCCCTTGTGTGATGGCGTTCGGCGTCGACTGCCATGCCGCCACCGGCGCCAAGGGGCTGGCCAGCGGGGATCGTCGCCGCTTAAAGAGGAGCAACCGGCTTTCATGGCGACGGCGGCCCCATGGCACTCAAGGTCAACACCTTCTCGATCGCCGCGCGCTGCGCGGAAACCCGGCAGCTGGGCGTCGCCGTCGCGACCAAGGTCCCCGCGGTCGGCGCGATCTGCCCGTTCGTGGAGTGGGGTGTCGGCGCGCTCTCCACCCAGGCCTGGACCGACCCTTACCTCGGCCCCCGCGTGCTGGACCGGCTGCGCGGCGGCCTTCCGGCGGACGAGGCGCTGGCGGCCGCCCTCGCCGCCTCGCCCGACCCGGAACTGCGCCAGATCGGGGTGGTCGACGACAGCGGGGGCTCGGCTGCGCATACCGGCCGGATCACCGATCCCTGGACCGGCCAACGCTGCGGACCCGACTACAGCTGCCAGGGCAACATGCTGGCGGGGCCGGAGGTGGTGGAAGGCATGGCCGATGCCTTCGAGGCGACGGCGGGGCAGCCGCTCGCCGACCGGCTGATGCAGTCGCTGGAGGCCGGCCAGGCCGCCGGCGGCGACCGGCGCGGCCGCCAGTCGGCGGCGCTGATCGTCCGAGGGCCTGAAATCTATGCCGCCGTGGACCTTCGGGTCGACGAGCACCCGGATCCGGTGCTGGAGCTGCGCCGGGTACTGGAGGTCGCGCGGCGCGACCTGTTCCCCTTCGTCGAGGCCCTGCCGACGCGCGCCAACCCCCATGGCCGCTTCGACGAGGCCCGCAAGCGGATGGCGCCGAAATAGCGCCTGTGCCGGTCGATCCGGCCGGGCCGGCGGCTAGCGTCCTTGCGGCAGCCGGTACTTGAACAGCCCCTTGGCCTTGTCGGGCTCGACCGCCTGGCCGCCGCGGACGATCTCGATCCGGCCCTGGCGGGCCAGGTGCAGGCCCTGCTGCTTGACCGGCGTCAGATAGCGGCGCCAGAGATCGGGTGGGTCCTTCGGCCTGCCTCGCGCGGCGGCGACGCTGCGCGCCACGTCCTGCGGGCTCACGCTGCCCCGCTCCGCCGCCAGGGCCAGGATCGCCTGGGCCAACGGATCGTCCTTCGATTCGGTCTCGCTGTGGTCGGTCATCATGGATGGGAGGTACCATGCGCAGCGTCGTCCGTCACCCGCCGCGCGGCGGCGCTCTAACCTGGCTTTGCGTTCCGGGGACAGGGGCAGCGGCGGTCAGTCGGCGCTCGGCCAGTGCCGCCTCGATCGCGTCGACCAGCTCTTCGCGCTCGACCGGTTTGCGCAGGACGGCCTTCGCTCCAGCCGCCAGGGCCCTGTCCTCCAGCCCTGAGACGTTGCCGCTGAGCAGGAGGATCGGCACCCCCAGCCCCTCGCGCGCCACCGCCTCGATCAGTTCCAGTCCGGTCATCCCCGGCATCGTCTGGTCGGTGATCACGCAGTCGAAGACCTCGGGGTCGCCCAGCAGCGCCTCCAGCGCCTCCGACGGATCGGTCGTCGCCACCACCTCGTACCCGGAGCGTTCGAGGGTCCGGGCGGTCATGGTGGCGACCATCTCCTCGTCGTCGACCACCAGGATGGTGGCGCTGTTGCTGCAAGAGGGCACCGTTCCGCGCAGCGGCGCCGGGGCCGCATCGGCGGCGGCGATCGGCAGGCGGATCTCGAAGACCGTGCCCGCGCCGGGCGTGCTTTCCACGGTCACGCTGCCGTGATGCGCCTCGACGATGCCGTGGACGGCAGCCAGGCCCAGGCCGGTCCCGACGGCCTTGTCCTTGGTCGTGAAGAACGGCTCGAAGATGTGGGCCATCACCTCGGAGGGCATGCCGAGGCCGGTATCCCCGACAGTCAGGCGGGCGACGGCCGGTGTATCCGGCTCGATGCCCAGGCGGACCCGGTCGACGACAGCGGCCGGGTGCGGCCCATCCCCGGGCGGCACGGCTTCCAGCGCCAGACGGATCGTCCCGTGCCGGTCGCCGATGGCGTCCCGGGCGTTGACGCCCAGGTTCATCAGCACCTGGCTGAGCTGCGTCGCATTGCCCTTGATCGTCACCGGCCTTGCGGCGACGGCAACGTCGAGGTCGATCGAGGACGGCAACGTCGCTCGCAGCATCTGCGCCGTCTCCTGCACCAGCCGGGCGAGGTCGACCGGTTCGGTCTCCTCCTCGCCGCGCCGGCTGAACGCCAACAGCCTGCGGACCAGCGCCTTGGCGCGTTCGGCAGCCTGGCCGATCTGCTCGGCATAGCGGCGCTGCTCCGTGCCCTCCGGAAGATCGTCGACCAGGAAGGTGTCGTAGCCGATGATGGCCGCCAGAATGTTGTTGAAGTCGTGCGCGATGCCGCCGGCCAGCCGGCCCACCGCCTCCAGCTTCTGCGACTGGAAGAACTGCTGTTCCAGAAGCCGCCGCTCCCGCTCGGCGCGCTTGATGTCGGTCACGTCGGTCAGCATGGCCATGCGGCCCAATTGCTGGCCCCACGCGTCGAGAATCGGGCTGAGGCGGACGGTGATGTCGACCGAGGCGCCATCGGGCCGCTCGATCGTGGCTTCGCCCCCCCATTCCCTCGCTTCGGCCGGCGCCCCGACCAGGGTGGCGATGCCGCCGCGACGGTCGAGATCCTTCGGCGATCGGCCGAACAGGGCGGTAAGCGACCGGTTGGCGTACTCGATGTGTCCACCGTCGCCGAGGATGGCGATGCCGTCGGAAGCCCCGTCGACCGCGGCCATGACCCGAGCCAATTCGGCCCGCTGCATTTCGCGCAGCCGCTCGGCCAGGCGATGCTCCTCGGTAACGTCCAGGCCAGCCCCGCGATAGCCCCGCAAGCTGCCGTCCGCCGCCAAGACGGGGACGCCGCTGAGACGTTGCCAGCCGACCGATCCGTCGGGACGCTGCAGACGGGTCTCGACGCCGGTGAAGGTGCGGCATACGGCCATCACCTCCTCCGCGAAGAACCGTTCCATGCGCTCGGAATCCTCGGGCGGCATGAAGTCGTAGAGCCGGCGGCCGATGATGTCGGCGACCGGCGGGCCGAGCACCGCTTCCGCCCGGTCGGTCACGAAGATGAACCGGGCGTCGGTATCGATTTCCCAGATGTACTCGCCGGCCGCCTCCACGACCTGGCGGAAGCGCTCCTCGCTCAGGCGCAAGGCCTCCTCCGCCTGCTTCTGCGCGGTCACGTCTTGCGCCGTCCCGAACAGCCGGACCGGGCAGCCGAACATGTCGCATTCCACCCGCGCCCGGCCTGAAATCCAGCCGATCTCGCCCGAGGGCCGGATCACCCGATGGACGAGATCGTAGGAGCCGCCCTCGGCGAGGGCCCGCTCCACCATCGCCTCGACGATAGGGACGTCGTCCGGATGGAGCAGGGACCGGAAGACTTCCAGCGTCATCGGACCGTCGCCGTTTTCGAGCCCGAAGTTGCGATAGAGCTGGTCGCTCCAGTGGACGGTCTGATCGGCCAGGATCAATTCCCATGAGCCGACGCGGGTCAGCCGCTCCGCCTCCTCCAGCCGATCGCGGCTGTCGCGAAGCGCCACCTCGGTATTGCGGCGGTCGGTCACGTCGACCTGCGTGATCAGAACCGCTGCCGTCCCGGTGACCGGATCGCGGACCGGGTGCGCCTCCGTGGCGTGCCAGCGAATGCCGACGGTGGTCCGCATGCGGATCTCCCCGCGCCAGACCAGCCCGCTGCGTACCTGATCCATGAGGCCGACGAGATCGTGCGGATCGAGAAACGGCTCAGTCATCGGCTTGTCTGCCCGGCAGTCGAGCCGCTCTGCCGCCGCCGGGTTGCATTGGAGCAACGCCCCTTCCAGGGTGAACAGCCCGATCATGACCGGGACATGCCGGAACGCCTCCAGGCCGCGCAGCGCCTGGAAATCGATCTCCGACCGGTCGTCGGGGTCCGCATCGACCAGCAGGCCCCGACGGCCGTCCGGCAACCGGTGGCGGCGCATGGTGCAGCGGACGGTCCGCGCCCGCCCCCGGGGATAGAAGGTCCACTGCTCGCTGACCGTTTCGCCGGCCTCCAGGCGGAGCATCGTCGTGCCCAGCCTGCGCCGGGCCGCCTCGGTCAGCGGTTCCAGCCGGCGCCCCGCCAGGGCGCTTGCATCCTCCGCATCCCAGAGGGCCAGGGCGCCGCGATTTCCCCAGACCAGGCAATGCCGCTCGGGATCGTAGATCCAGACCGCCCGGTCCAGATCGTCCAGCACCGCCATCGGATCCACGTCCGGTCGCCTGCCGGGGGACCCTTCCGGATCGCAGTCGCCCTCGGCCGCAAGGCCGGGCACCGTCATGGCACCGTCGGGATCGTCGTTCCGATCCACCGTATCGCCTGCCGACGGCGGCACTTCATCGGGCGTGGTGTCGGGAGCGTCGCTGGCGGTCACGTCCCCGGCCCCACTCTCCGGCGGCAAGACGATGGCGAGGGCGGGACGATCATTCAGGATTGTCCGACTTCGACCGTGATCCCCAGGTCGCGGGCATTCAGCACCGCCTGGGTCCGGTTCTTGGCGTTGAGCTTGCGGCAGAGGCCCCGCACGTGCAGCTTGACCGTCACCTCCTGCAGGTCGAGGGCGCGCGCGATTTCCTTGTTTGAGTGGCCCTTGAAGAGATAGGCCAGCACGTCGCGCTCCCGCCGGGTGAAATTGATCGGCACGGTCTCGTCGCTGACCTCCATGCCGGGGATATCGGTCCCGGTGAAGGTGCTCGCTGGGAAGAACCGCTCGCCGGTCATGATCAGCCGGATCGCGCCCAGCAGCGACCGGCCGCTCAGCGTTTTGGGCAGGAATCCCGCAGCGCCGCTGTTCATGGCACCCTGGATGTCGTCCCGACTGGCGCTGCCGGACATGATCGCGACCGGAGCGTCGCCTGCCGCCTCGCGGACGCGGGCCAGCCCCTCCAGGCCGTTCATCCCGGGCATCCGGAAGTCCAGGATCACGATGTCGATCCGCCCCGCTTCGGCGAGGATCGCCAGCGCCGCCGGAACCGAATTCGCCGGCAGCACCTCAACGCCGTCGTCGTCACGCTCGAGATAGCTCTTCAGCGCGTCCCGCACCAGGTCGTGGTCATCCGCCAGAAGTATGCGCATATCGGCTTGCCGTCCCTTGCCGCGGCGGCGGGCCCTCGCCGCCTGCCCAAACCCTTGCCCCTTGCCGGGCCGCATCTCCTGACGCGCCCATGAGGCGAAGAACCAGAGGGTACCGCAATAAGGTAAACCGAGTCTTGGCGCGGCACATCCTTTTGGGCATATGCAGCCTGGTGGCGGCGGCCGACGCTGCCTCGCTCAAGCTTCGTCCCGTCTGCCGATCCGATCGGTGCGCATGCGGAACGTGCGGCCCCCGCGGCGTACGACGCGATCCGGGCGCAGGTCGCCGAGCCGCTTGCGCCAATTCGACACGGTCTGCGGCGAGACCCCGATTCGGCGGGCGATCTCGCGATTCGAAAGATGCGCCGTCTGCGGATCCTCCAGATGGGCGAGGACAGCCGCCTTGATTTCCGACTGCCGGAGCCCCGCCCGATCGCCCGCCAAACGGCGTTCCAGCCGCAGAAATCGCTCGAGCAGTTCGTCGAGGCGGTCCGACTCCGCCGGGCCGTCGACGCCGCCGCCTTCAGATCCCGGATCGGCCGATTGGGCCGCGAGCGCGCGCCAGTGATCGCGCTCCTCCTCGATCGCTGCCAGTTGCTCCTCCAGCGCAGCGATCACGCCGTGCAACCGCTCGATCTCCCCATGCGCCGTATCGAGCGCCCAGCCGAGACTGGCGCCTGCGCCGTTGCCGGCCGCCAAGCCGGCCACCCGTGCCCGCCGTCCGGGGGACAGTCCTTCGGCCAGATCGCGGAAGCCGAGGCCATGCCGCGCCAGTTGATCCCGTGCGGCCCGAAGGGCGGCAAGGGCCTCGCCCTCGTGGCCGGAGTCCACCATGGCGAGGATTCTGGACAGCCGGTCCAGGTCGATCCCATCACGCATGTCACAATCAACCCCGTAGACTTTCTAAAAATTACCGACAATTTATGCGATTCGAGTAAACCCGTAACGAACTTCCGGCTCCCACCGATGTTTGGGGATATCCCCTGGCCGGCGCCTGGGTTCCGGCCTAGCTTTCCCCGGCATGACCGATACAGCTGCGACGACGCCCATGTCCGCCCGCGCCTTCTGGATCGAAGCCCCGGAAACCGGCGCTCTGCGGGACGCGCCGCTGGCCGTGCCCGGGCCGGGTGAGGTGCTCGTCGAGACCCATTTCTCCGGCATTTCCCGAGGCACCGAGGCCCTGGTCTGGCGCGGTCGCGTGCCGGAAAGCCAATATGCCGCGATGCGGGCACCGTTCCAGTCGGGGGAGTTCCCGTTTCCGGTCAAATACGGCTATGCCGCGGTCGGCCAGGTGACGGCGGGCGAGGCGATGCTGCTCGGACGCCTCGTGTTCGCCCTGCACCCGCACCAGACAGCCTTCGTCGTCCCGGCGGCGGCAGCCGTCCCCCTGCCAAGCGGCGTGCCGCCGCAGCGCGCGGTGCTGGCCGCGAACATGGAGACGGCGGTCAATGCCCTCTGGGACGCTGCGCCCCGGATCGGCGACCGAATTTCGGTCATCGGCGCCGGGACAGTCGGCTGCCTGGTGGCCCGGCTTGCCGCCGCCTTGCCGGGCACCGACGTGACGCTGATCGATGTCGATGCGACCCGGGCGGCGATCGCCGACGCGCTGGGGTGTCGCTTCGCCTCGCCCGGAGCGGCACCGGAAGACCAGGATATCGTGATCCACGCCAGCGGCCACCCGGCGGGGCTGGAAACGGCCTTGCGGCTCGCGGGCATGGAGGCCATGGTCCTGGAGATGAGCTGGTATGGCAACCGGCCGGTCACGGTGCCGCTCGGCGAGGCCTTTCACTCCCGCCGGCTGACTCTCCAGTCGTCCCAGGTCGGCATGGTATCGCCGGCCCGCCGCGCGCGCCGCAGCCACCGCGACCGCCTTGCGACGGCACTCGACCTGCTGCGCGATCCCGCCTACGACCGCCTGATCACCGGCGAGAGCCGGTTCGAAGAACTGCCCGAGACAATGGCCCGCCTGGCAGCCGCCGGCGCCGGCGTCCTGACCCACCGCATCCGCTACCCCGCCGCCGAGGAGGGCGTCTGATCCATGTTCAGCCTGACTGTCCGCGATTCCTTCATGATCGCCCACAGCTTCAAGGGCGACGTCTTCGGCCCGGCGCAGCGCCTGCACGGCGCCACCTACGTGGTCGATGCTGAGTTCCGACGGTCCGAGTTGGATGCCGACGGTCTGGTGGTCGACATCGGTCTTGCGTCGCAAGCGCTGAAGGCGGTGCTCGACGACCTCAACTACCGCAACCTGGACGACGAGCCGGAGTTCGACGGTCGCAACACGACGACCGAGTTCCTCGCCGGCGTCATCTTTCACCGGATTGCCGCGCGGATCGGCAGGGGCGAATTGGGCGAAAGCGCCAACGGGCTGACGGGGCTGAAGGTCACGCTCGCCGAGTCCCACGTCGCCAAGGCGGCCTACCAGGGCCGGCTCGGCGCACGGTAGCCGGATCGGCCGGTGCCCGCCCTGTCCTTCGTCCTGCCCGGCGACCCGGAGACCCGGACCGGCGGCTATCTCTACGACCGGCGCATCGTCGAGGGACTGCGTGAACGGGGGTGGACGGTCGACGTGGTCCGGCTGGGCGACGGTTTCCCCTTTCCAACCGAGGCCGAGGCGGCCGAAGCGGCGGCGGTCCTGGAAAGCCTTCCCGGCGGCCGGCCGGTGGTCGTCGACGGCCTGGCGGGTGGCGTCCTGCCGGAGCCGCTGCGCCGGCTGTCGGCCCGGGCACCGGTAGTGGCTCTGGTCCATCATCCGCTGGCCGAGGAGACCGGCCTGGACGCGGCCGCGCGACAGGCGCTGGCGGCGTCGGAGAAGGCCGGGCTGGCCCACGCCCGGCGCGTCGTCGCCACGGGTCCGGCGACGGCGGCACGGCTGGTGCGCGCCTACGGCGTGCCGGAGAGCCGGCTCGGCTTGGTGACCCCGGGCACCGACGCCGCTCCGCCGGCCCCGGGCAACGGGGACCCGCCGACCCTGTTGACGGTCGCTACCCTGACGCCGCGCAAGGGCCATGCGGTGCTGGTCGCGGCGCTGGCCCGGATCGCCGACCGCCGCTGGCGTGCCGAATTCGCCGGTGGTGAGAGGGACCCCGCCTGCGCCGCCGACATCCGGCGCTCGATCGTCGAGGCAGGCCTCTCGGATCGGGTCGCGCTGACCGGCGAACTGTCGTCCGAGGCCTTGGAGGCCGCCTATGCGCGGGCCGACCTGTTCGTCCTGCCGTCGCTGCTGGAAGGGTTCGGCATGGTCCTGACCGAAGCGCTGGCCCGGGGCTTGCCGATCGTGTCGACCACGGCACCGGCGATCCCGGATACCGTCCCGGCCGCGGCGGCCGTGCTGGTCGCGCCGGGAGACCCGGACGCCCTCGCCGAGGCGCTGGCCGGCCTGCTGGACGATCCGGGCCGGCGAGCGGCGCTGCGGGCCGACGCCCTGCGGGAGCGCGAACGGCTGGCCGGCTGGGCCGACCAGGCCGCCCTGTTCGAGAAGGAAGTGCTGGAGGCATTGGGGACATGAGCGGATTCGCGACCGGCTGGCTGGCAATGCGCGAGCCCTACGACCATGCCGCCCGCTCGGCGGCGCTGGACCGTCACTTCGCCGACACGCTGAGGGGGCGGGCCGGCGACCGCCCGATCGCGCTGGTCGACCTCGGCGGCGGCATCGGCAGCACGGTGCGGGCGCTCGCCCCGCTGATCGGCGGACGCCAGGACTGGACGGTCGTCGACCACGATCCCGGACTTCTGGACGCCCTGCCGCGGACGATGGCCGACTGGGCGACAGCCCGCGGCCTGACCGCCGTGACCGGCGCCCGGAACGTGGAGATCACAGGCGAGGACCTGGCCCTGACCGTGACCGGCCGGTCGGCGGATCTGGCTGCCGGCCCCCTGCCCGACCTCCTGGCCGACGCCGACGGCGTGACCGCGTCCGCGTTGCTCGACCTTGTATCGGCGGCATGGCTGGAGCAGCTGGCAGCCGCGCTCGACGGCCGGCCGGCGCTGTTCGCCCTGAGCTACGACGGACGGCTGGCCTTCGATCCAACCGATCCCCTGGACAACGACGTGCGAGACCTGTTCGACCGGCATCAGCGCCGCGACAAGGGCCTGGGCCCGGCATTGGGTCCGGACTCGGCGGATGTCGCCGAGCGGATCCTGACCGGACGCGGTCACGGTGTCAGCCGCGCCGAAAGCCCGTGGCGGCTGGGCGACGGAGACGGCGCCCTATCCGGCGAACTGATCGAAGGCTTCGCCGCCGCGGCCTCGGAACAGGCCCCCGACAGGACCGCGGAACTGGCAGCCTGGCGGATGCGGCGCCTGGCGGCCGTCGAGAGCGGCGGCGTCCGGCTGACCATCGGTCATGCCGATCTGCTGGCGCTGCCGGCGCGGTAGGCGGCGAGGTCGAAGTCGAAAAGCACGTCGTCGCCCATCGGTGCGATCCTGCACGGCGGGCGCAGCGCGTGCGTCAGTTCGGCGACCGGCGGAAGGCTGAGCGCCGGCCGGCCGGAACCGATCAGGAGCGGCGCGACACAGACGTGCAGCCGGTCCAGGACCCCCGCTTCCACAAAGCGCGACACCGTGACGCCCCCGCCCTCGACGAACACCCGTCGCAGGCCGCGTTCGGCCAGGACCGCCAGTAAGTCGGCCGGGGCCAGGACCGGCGCATGACGGTCCAGTACCACCACCTCCGCGGCGCCGTGGCGCCCGGACGGTCCGTGGGCCGCGATAAGAAGTGTGGGAACGCTGGCGTCCTGGAAGATGTTATGTCCAGTACCGAGCCGCCGTGTCGGATCGAGCACCACGCGCACCGGGTTTCGCCCAGGCACGCGGCGCACGGTCAGGCGCGGATCGTCGCTCGCCACCGTTCCCGCGCCGACGACCACCGCATCGGACAGAGCCCGCAGTCGATGGAGGTGGTCGATGTTCTCCGGACCGTTAACGTAGTGGGAGTGCCCGGATTCCGTGGCGATCCGTCCGTCCACGCTTTGGCCGAGATGGCCCAGCGCCCATGCCGGCTCCGCAAGCGGATGGTAGAGCGACTCGATTTCGATCAACATGACACTTCCATGACAGATCCGTGTCGTCGCCGCACGCGGGGGAATTGCCGCCGTCGGGCCGCGCCCTAGTTAATGGTCCCGTCGGCCGAAGACCGTCACCAGGAGGATCCGCCCGTGCCCGATATCGCTCAGGCAATGACAGGAACCGACGACCCGATCAACGGCGACGTCGCCGCACTGCGCTGCGACCGGGCGCTCGCGGACCTGCGCAAGGGCCGCTGGGTGCTGATGGAAGGTCCCCGAGGGGCGGCGCTGGTCGCTGCGGTGGATGTCGATGGCGAAGCTCCGCCGGTCGACGGGGCCCGCGCGGTCGCCATCAGTTCCGAGAAGGCTGCCGATCTCGGTTTCGCTGCACCGGAGGGTCCGCTGGTCCTGACACCGCCGGCGAACGGGCATGGCGGCCCTGGCCTTCTGGCCGCCGCCGCAGTGGCACTGGTCGCAGGACAACGCCGCGGCATCGCGGAAGACTGGGACAGGGCCGCGGCCGGGCCGGAAGTGGCCGCCGCGCTGGAACTTCTGCGGCGCAACCAGCGGATGCCGGCCGTACTGGTGCGTCCGGTCGATCGGGCCGCCGCGGCCGACGCGGTCGATCGCGGAGCCCTGCTGTCACTCGACGTCACGGACGTCGCCCGCCTCGCCGAAGCTCGGGCGCGCTCGATCCGACGGGCAGGTGACGCCCGGGTGCCGCTGCTGGACAGCGTCGACGCGCGGTTCGTCGTCTATCGGGAAGCGGTCGACGACGTGGAGCATGTGGCGATCGTGCTGGGGCGCCCCGATCCCGAGGGCGATGTGCTGGTGCGGATGCACTCCGCCTGCCTGACCGGCGATCTGTTCGGCAGCCTGCGCTGCGATTGTGGCGAGCAGCTGCGCGCAGCCGTGGCGGCGATCGCGGAGATCGGCGGAGGCATCCTCCTCTACCTGGCGCAGGAGGGGCGCGGCATCGGCCTGACCAACAAGATGCGGGCCTACAGCCTTCAGGACACCGGGCTCGACACGCTCGACGCGGACCGATGCCTGGGTTTCGGCGACGACGAGCGGCAATGGGAGGTCGCGGCCGCGGTGCTGCGCGATCTGGGGCTGAAGCGGGTGCGCCTGATGACCAACAATCCGGACAAGATCGCGGCGCTGGAGCGGCATGGCATCGCCGTCACCGAGCGACAGGCCCTCCAGGGCCGGATACACGAGCACAACGAGCGCTACATGCGGGCCAAGGCGGAACGGGCCGGCCACCTGCTCGACGGCATCGACGGAAGCGCGGGCTGACCGTCATGCCGCCCGGCGGCGGCGGGGTTGGCAGGCGACCCCCTCGGTATCGAGGGACTTGCGCAACTCCGTGGAACGGCGCACATCTGGCGGCGGTCCGGCTGCGGCCGGTGATCGGTAGCGCGTGCCCCCGACAACCGGATGGCACGGCGACCCACGGAGTCGACAATCCTTGAACCAGCCCTCGTCGCCGCACGCCCGATCGTGCGGGTCGAAGATCGGCGCGATCGTCCAGACCGCCTCGATCGTGGTCCTCTTCGCGACAACCATCGGGGCCCTGCTGCTGGGCTTCATCACCTCGGCCGGCCTGCTCATGGACCTGCCGGTGCCGCTGGTCGGCGGCGCCGACGTCTTGGCGGCGTCGCTGCTGCTGTGGCTCTGCTGGAAGCTGGGGCGCACCGCCTGGCAAGTGGAACGGACCCTGGTCGAGACGGATGCCGCCGGAGAATCGACGCCCGGTCCCGCCTGAGGCCGAGGCAAGGTTAGACCTTCGAAAGAGGTCAGGCGGGGCGAGAGGCGTCCTCCGGCTCCTCGTCCGCGCCGGCGGGGGCGTCATCGGCCGGCGCAGTAGCGGTCGGTGGTGCGGTCGCCGCGACCGACGTCTCGGCCGCGGCCTCCGCGCTGCGGGGGTCGAGCTGCAGTGCCTCCTGGGTCAGTTCCTTTGCCATGACCACGAAGCCGGTCTTATCCTCCGCGGGCGGAGGCGCGCGGCGGGTCATCCGCCAGGCGGTGAAAACGATCAGCAGCCCGTGCATTCCCGCGGTGAACAGGAAGAGCGTCCAGCTGCCATACTCCGCCATGGCCAGCGCCGCGAACACGGGCCCCAGGATCGCGCCCAGCCCGAACAGAAGCAGGAGGCCGGCGCTGGTCTCGACGAAAGCCTGCGGCGCGGCATAGTCGTTGGCGTGTGCCGCGAGGAGACCGTAGAGGGTATAGACGAAACCGCCGAACACGGCGACGAGGCCGACCAAGCCCCCGATGGGCAGGACCGGTCCGCGGCTGCCGGCCAGGCCGATGGCAAGACCGGCGACCGCGGCGCCCAGCGCCACGCCGATGACGATCCGACGTCGGTCGATCCGGTCCGAAAGCTTGCCGATCGGCCATTGCAGCACGGCTCCGCCGACCACGGCGGCACTCATGAACCAGGCGATCTGCTCGACCGGCAGGCCTAGGGTGCGCCCATAGATCGCGCCGAGCGTGCCGAACGCACCATTGGCCAGGCCGACCAGAAACACGCCCACCGCCCCGACCGGTGAGATGCGGTAGAGCGTCAGGAGCCGCACCTTCGTGCTCTCGGGCGCCGGCGGACCGGCGCGGGTGCTGAGCGCCGTCGGGATCAGCGACAGCACGATGAAGATCGCGACGACGGCGAACAACTCGCCCGTCGCCGGGTCGCCGAGCGCGATCGACAGCTGGCCGGCCGTGACCGCCGCCAGGTTGATGACCATGTAGAACGAGAAGATGGTGCCGCGATTGCGGTTCTCCGCTGCCGCGTTCAGCCAACTCTCGATCACCATGGCCGTCCCCGCGAAGGCGAAGCCGGTCACCAGCCGGAGGGCGATCCAGGCATAGGCGTCGATCGCCAGCGACTTGGCGAGGACCGCTGCTGCCGCAAGGGCGCACAGCACGCCGAACGTGCGGATATGGCCGACCCGCCGCACGATGACGGGAATGACGATGCAGCCGACCACGAACCCGATCGAATAGGTCGTGCCGAGCAGGCCGAGGACCAGCGTCGGAAATCCTTCAGCCTCGGCCCGCAACGGGACGAGGATGCTCTGAAGACCGCCGCCGAGTGTCAGCACGGCGGCGCCGCTGAGCAAGGCGGCAACGGAGATCAGGGTCTGGCGCATGGTCCACGAGGGATAACGGGGCGGCAGGGTCGCGCCGGTCCGCGCGGGGCCCCTCTCCCGCCTCTCTGGCGAAACCGGCGACGGCTCGACCGACCGCGCCCACCGGTGCCACGGCGCCGCGACACATGCAATGCCAATATGGGCACCGGGGACGATGAACCGATAGCGAGAGGTTCCGTGCGAGGGCCGACGCGCAGGTCAGGTCCCGCGGTGGTCTTCGGCCAAGTCAAGTCCCCACAATCGGCAGAAGTGCCGTCCGTAGAGCCGCCGCGCCAGATCCACCCCGAACATCGCCTCCGTCCCGGTCAGGATCAGCGGCAGGATCGGAGCAACCAGGAACGAAATCGCCGCGGATACCACCTCGCTCGCCACGTCGCCCAGCGGAGCCAGACGCAGCGCGCCGGCAAACAGGGCGACGCCGAGCGACAGCGGGACGAGCCAGTGGATTCCGAAGCGGGTGATCATGGCGAGAGGTTAAGGGGGCCTTAACGCGTGCCGCAACCTCTTATGACGAAACTCGACGGGCCCCCGCCGAAAGCGTTCACCGGCATCCCCTTGTGCCAGACCCCTCCCCGCGCCCTTCGCGGCGCATCCGCCACGGCGGGCCGATCGATCGGCAGCCGCTTGACCAACCTGCGCCCCAAGGGGCGCAGATAAGTTGCTCTAGACCCTTGAAGATACGGGAATTCTGTTGGAACTGATGATTCCATCAGTTCGGTCATTGTCCTAGGTCTCCAAGGCGGGCTGAACCGCCGGCACCGACGGCCCGATCCACTGCTTCAGCAGCGGGAACGCCATGCCGTGACCTGCCAGAAGCAGCAGCCGGGTCAGTTGAACCACATTGTCCGTCTGCATCTTGAGGAGAATGCGGCGGCGGTGGATCTCGACCGTCCTCGGCGAGATGCCGAGTTCCAGGCCGATCGTCTTGGTCGGCAGGCCGCGTACCAGGAACGCCATGACATCGCGCTCGCGCGGGGTCAGTGCCTCGATCATGCCGGCAAACCCGGTCGGAACGCCGGTCACGAGACCCAGGATACGGTTGAGGGTCATCGCCCGCTCCACGGCTTCGAGCAGGATCGTCGGATCGAACGGTCGAACCAGGAAGTCGATCGCCCCTTCGCGGATCGTTCGGATCGCCGACGCCACCGGAATGTGATCCGCCACGACGATGACCGGAAGGGCATGGCCGTCGTCGCGGAGCCGGGCGACCAGCGTCGAGATCCGCTCCGCCTCCGGCCCCAGATCCTCGATGACGCACATTCCCCCGGGTGAGGTGGCGAGATGCTCAAGGAGCCGGCGGACATCGGGATGCTCGACGACGGCGAGGCCGGCTTCCGTGAGGATGGTGCAATGGCGGCGGCGGAGATCGGCCGCGCTGGCCACCACATGAATCGGTTCCGGCGTGCCCACTGACGTCGATGAACCCATTGCCGCTCGCACTCCATGTCGACGATCCGACGCGTCTCCGGGGCAATCCGTCGGCCCTGCTGGACCGACCGTTCGCGCTCGTCGACGTTCATCGCGATCAACGGCAATCGCCTCCGAAACGGCAATACGGATTTATGCCTATAGGGGCTACTGCACCCCGATCCTGGTTCTGAACCGGCCTTGCGGTATTGGGGACTCCGCTTCCTTGCGAGGCGAAGCGTGTTGAACATCCGCGGGCCAAAGCCGATCATGCCTAGGGTTGCCGGAGGCTCTTGCCTACCTTTTTTGGGGGGACGGTGGGCGCATTGCCTGCCCGAACGGAATCAATGACCGAACGCATCGGCATCGGCCGGGCCCTGCAGGCGATGCTTGTCGCCTCCGTGGTGATTCCCCTGGTCCTGTTCGCGGGCATCAGCTGGTATCTTCGGGAAGAACGGCTGCGAGAGGCGACCCGGGACGTCGAGCAGACGGTGTCCCTGCTGCGGGAGCATGCTCAGCGGGTGTTCGAGACCCAGGAGCACATGATCGCCCGGGTCGACCAGTACATCGCCGGCATGACCTGGGAAGAGATACGGCATTCGGCCGAGGTGCACGGCTTCCTGCGCCGGCTCGTCGAGGACAGCGACCATGTCGACGGGCTCTGGCTGATCCCGCCCGATGGCCGCACCGCCAACAGTGCGGACTTCTTTCCCTTTCCCGAGGTCGACGCCTCCAGCCGGGCCTATTTCCAGGCGCTGGAGGCGGCCGACGAGCTGCATTTCGGCGAGATGATCGTCGGCAAGCTGAAAGGCAACCTGAACTTCAATCTCAGCCAACGGCGCGGCAGCCCGACCGAGACCTTCGACGGCCTGATCCTGGCCACCGCCGACATCACCTATTTTGCCGACTTTTGGGAACGCGCGAGCCGTTTTGACCGGCATGTCGCCGGCCTGTTCCGTGCCGACGGGGAGATCCTGGTCCGCTATCCCCAGCTCGACGGCATACCGGGACGGCTGTCGCCGGAATCGCCCTTGCTGGCGGCAATGCGGGAGAGCGAAAGAGGCGTCTACGCCAGCCGCTCGTCGATCGACGGAACCCGCCGCATCTATGGCTATGCCCGCATCGGCCGGTATCCCATCACCATCGGCTATGGCATCGACGAGGCAGCCGTCCTGGCGCCCTGGGGCGGGGAACTGGCCCTGAACGGCATGATCGCGCTCGCCAGCTCCGGCATGCTGTTCGCCATCGTTCTGGTCGCGTTCCGGCAGAGCGGGCGGCTGGGCGACGCGATGGTGTCCTGGCGCGCGACGGCGCAGCACCTCCAGACCGAGGTCGACCGGCGTGAGCGCGCCGAGGACCTGGCCGCGGAGAAGCAGGCCCTGCTCGACCGGCTCGAGGCGGTTACCGGGGAGAGAAAGGCGATTCTCGACAGCATGATCGAGGGCGTCATCGCCTATGGGGCCGAGGGGAACGTCGTGTACTGGAACGACGCCGGCCGCATCATCCTGCACCTCACCGCCACGCAGCGGCCGGACTTCGAGGAGATGGCGCGACGGGGCCGGCTGACCGATGACGCAGGCACCGTCATCGCGCCGCAGGAGACGCCGGTGGCGAGGGTTCTCCGGGGCGAAACGTTGATTCGGGAGGAGGCTCGGATCGACCTCGACGACGGCGGTCATGCGGTCTGCCGCTTCAGAGGCGGGCCCCTGCGCGATACCGACGGCCGGGTGACCGGCGCGGTGCTGACCTTCGCGGATGTGACGGCCGAAAAGGCCAACGAGGAGCGGCGCGCCCTCCTGACGGCCGAGCTCGATCACCGGGTGCGCAACGTGCTGGCGACGATCTCGGCGATGATCCGGATCACCTGCGGAACGGCCGGCACCAAGGACGAGCTGATCAGGGCTTTGATCGGACGGGTCGACGCGATGGCCCGGGCGCACGGCCTCTTGACGGCCGGCGAGGATGGCGGTGCGCCCCTTGGACGGATCGTGGCCGACGAGGTCCAGCCTTATGCCGCGGAAGGACGCCTGGCGATCGACGACGGGCAGGACGTGCTGCTGCCGGCCCGCGACGCCGTCACGCTGGCGTTGTTGATCCACGAACTCGCAACCAATGCCGCGAAATACGGCTCCTGGTCCACCGACCAGGGGCGGGTCGAGATCTCCTGGCAACCGACCGTGCGCGACGGCGGGCCGGAACGGGAACTGGAACTGACCTGGCGCGAACGCGGCGGCCCGCCGGTGAGGCCACCGGGGCGGCGCGGCTTCGGCAGCACGCTCATCGAAGGCGCTTTCGGGTTCGATTCCGACGCCTCGGTCGATCTCCGGTTCGAACCGAAGGGGGTGGAATGCGTGATCCGGCTGCCCGCCCGCCGGTTGGCGCACGGGGGAGTCTCGGACGGGCTGCGGCCCGACGAGGCGGCCGGCGAGGCCGACCTGTCGGGTCTGCCCGTGCTGGTCGTCGAGGACGAGCCGGTGCTGCGGCTGGAACTGGCGCAGATCCTCGAGCGGGCGGGTGCCGACGTCGTCGGCCCGGCGGCCACGATCGAGGCGGCGGAGCAACTGGTGGCGCAGCATCGGATCGACGCGGCGGTGCTCGACATCAACATCGGCGGCCGAAACGTCAGCGGGCTCGCCACGCGGCTGCACCAGGCTGGCGTCCGGATCGTGTTCCTGAGCGGCTACCGGGACCCCGAACTCCTGTCCCCCGCCCTGCGCGCCCTGCCCCGCCTCCAGAAGCCTGTCACGGCGGGCGATCTGGTCGCGCGGCTGGCCTATGGACCCGACGGCGTGAGGCCGACCGCCAAAGACGGCAGGGGCTGACGGCCGCGGCTCCGACCGACGCCCTCCCGCGGCTGGGATACAGCCTCGCCGGCGGCGAAGGTGGCTGTCCGAGCGACGGACTTGGTGACGGGAAGATCAGTTGGGAAACCGGTGGCGACCCCTACGGGATTCGAACCCGTGTTGCCGCCGTGAAAGGGCGGTGTCCTAGGCCTCTAGACGAAGGGGTCGCTGAGGGCACGAGAGAGGTAGCCGTCGCCGGACCAAAAATCAAGGGCTTCCGAACCGGGCGCCGGCGGCGCTGGCGGCGGCCCTGGCGGCGGCCGGTCAGCCGGTCGCCGGGCCGGCGTCGTCGATGCGGAACTGCGGCTCCTCGCGGCCCTGCCAGCGGTTGACCCGCAGCTGTCCGGCGAGGTGCAGCGGCATGCCGGAACGGGCGAGCAGCGCGTCGCCCAGAGGCTCGCCGACGCAGCGGAAGGCGATCCCGGTCAGCCGGCCGCCGTCGGCCCCGGCCAGGACGCAACGGACATGGCCGTCGCCCACCACGTCGGCCCGCACCAGCCGGGCGCCGGCGATGGCGAATTTCGGCTCCGGATTCCCCGAGCCCCAGGGACCCAGCCGCTCCAGCATCGCCGCCAGCTCCAGCCCGGCGCCACCGGCCGCCAGCGCGCCGTCGAGCTCCAGCACCGGAACCGGCGGACCACCGGTCTGGGCATCCGCATGGGCGGCCAGGAAAGCCGTCAGATCGGGCAGCTTCTCTTCCGCAACGGTGAAGCCGGCCGCCATGCGGTGGCCACCCCCGGCGATCAATAACCCGGCACGCCGCGCCTCGATCACCGCGCCGCCCAGATCGACCTCCGGGATCGAGCGGCCGGACGCCTTGCCGATCCCACCTTCCAGCGCGACCACGCAGACCGGTCGGTTGTAGCGTTCCTTAAGGCGACCGGCGACGATCCCGATAACGCCGGGATGCCAGCCCTCACCGGCGGTCACGATCACCGGCCCGGCCGCGCCCGCCGCCTCGATGCGGGCCGTGGCATCGGCGAGAACGGCCGCCTCGATCTCCTTGCGGTCGTCGTTGTGGCCTTCCAGCATGGTCGCGAGCTGCAGCGCCTCGCGCTCGTCGTCGGTCGCCAGGAGCTGCGCACCCAGCTCCGCCCGGCCGATCCGTCCGGCGGCGTTGATCCGGGGGCCGAGCAGGAATCCCAGATGCCAGGCGTCCAGGCGCTCGGCCACGCGGCTCGTGTCGGCGAGGGCGCGCAGCCCGGCATTGCCCCGGCGACGGGCGACCTTCAGCCCCTGCGTGACCAGCGCGCGATTGACGCCGGTCAGCGGGACGACATCGCACACCGTCCCGAGGGCGACCAGGTCGAGCAGGGCGAGCAGGTCCGGCTCCCGCCCGTCCGGCATCGCCTTCCGATGCCGCAATGCCCGGTTGATCGCAACCAGGGTCAGGAAGGTGACCCCGCAGGCCGCGAGCTGGCCCAGCCCCGGTGCCTGGTCCAGACGGTTCGGATTGACGACCGCCAGCGCCCGTGGCAGGCGCGCCTCCGCCGTGTGATGGTCGAGTACGATCACGTCCAGCCCCGCCTCGGCCGCGGCCTCCAAGGGCTCGAACGCGGTGGTGCCGGTGTCGACCGCGATCACAAGCCGCGCCCCCTTGTCCGCCAGCGCACGCAGCGCCGGAGCGTTGGGGCCGTAGCCTTCCTTGATTCGGTCGGGAATGTGGACCAGAGGCTCCCGTCCCAGCTGGCGCAGGAAACGGATCAGGAGCGCGGTCGAGGTGGCGCCGTCGACATCGTAGTCGCCGAACACGGCCATCGGTTCGCCCGCCACGATGGCGTCGGCGATCCGCTTAGCCGCCCGGTCCATGTCGAGCAGTACCGAAGGGTCGGGCAGCATCGCCCGCAGCGTCGGCTCCAGATAGCCCGCGGCGCCGTCGAGATCGACGCCCCGGCCGGCCATCACGCGCGCCACCACTTCCGGCAGCGAATGGCGCTGGGCCAGCGCCCGCGCCAATCGATCGTCCACCGCCCTCAATCGCCACAGCCGGCCGCCGAGCGAGCGTTCGACACCCAGGAAGGCGGCCTCGGCGGACGGATCATGGGCGGGAGGAACGGCGGCGAGGGTCACGGCGTCGGGCGGCTCTCTGTCATCGGGGACGGCGGTCCGGCGCCCGGGCATCGCCCGGTCGCCCGGCCGACTCGGCACGTCAGCGGTCGGTCGGACTGAAGCCGGTCTTGCGGGTGAAATTGTGGCGCGCCTCGACCACGCGGACCGTCCCGCTCTTGGACCTCATGACGATCGAATGGGTCACCGCCCCCATGGGATAGCGGCGCACGCCCTTCAGCATCGCGCCGGTGGTGACACCGGTCGCCGCGAACATCACGTCCCCGGAAGCCATCTGATCCATCGTATAGATGCGGTTGAGGTCGGTGATGCCATGCCGCTCCGCCCGCCCCTTCTCGTCGTCGTTGCGAAACACCAGCCGGCCCTGCATCTGGCCACCGATGCAGCGCAACGCCGCGGCCGCCAGCACGCCCTCCGGCGCGCCGCCGGTGCCCATGTACAAGTCGACGCCGCTTTCCGGCTGTGAGGTCGCGATCACGCCCGAGACGTCACCGTCGCTGATCAGCATGATCCGGGCACCGGCCTCGCGGACCTTGGCGATCAGTTCCTGGTGCCGCGGGCGGTCGAGGATGCAGACCACGAGGTCGGAGATCTCCGCCCGCTTTGCCAGCGCCAGGCTTTTCAGGTTCTGGGCAGGCGTCGAATCTATGTCGATCAGGTTGTCGGGCAACCCGCCGCCGATCGCGATCTTCTCCATGTACACGTCGGGCGCCTTCAGGAAGCCGCCCTTGTTCGCCATCGCGATGACGGCCAGCGCATTGGGCCCCCCCTTCGCGGTGATGGTGGTCCCTTCCAGCGGGTCCAAAGCGATGTCGATCTCCGGTCCTTCTCCGGTGCCAACCCTCTCGCCGATATAGAGCATCGGCGCCTCGTCGCGCTCGCCCTCCCCGATCACCACTTCGCCGTTGATCGCCAGGCTGTTCAGCGCCTTGCGCATCGCGTCGACGGCCGCCTGATCGGCCGCGCGCTCGTCGCCGCGGCCCATCAGCAGCGACGCCTGCAGCGCCGCGGCCTCTGTCACCCGCACGACCTCCAGCGCGAGGTTGCGGTCCATCACCAGTTCGGTCGACATCGTCCTCCCCCTTGATCGGGCATCCGTTCCGCTGGCCGCCGCGGACCGCGTCGCCGAGGTGAGCAGCCGCCTCCGGCCTCCATCAGTGTGCGGCCTCAGGCCGCCAATGTCTCGATTCGGATCATCCGCGGCGGCTCCAGCACGGCGTCGAGCGCGCCGATCGCCTCGAGCGCCCGCCGCATCGCCGCCTCGGCGGTTTCGTGGGTGGTCATCACCACCGGCACGGCGTCGCCGGGCGCGCGGCCATGCTGCAGGAAGCTTTCCATCGAGATGTCCTCGTCGCGAAGGAGGCGGGTCACGTCCGCGATCACCCCCGGGCGGTCGACCACCATCAGCCGCACGTAATAGGCGCCGCGCCGCCGGTCCATCGGCACCGGGACCAGCCGCTCCAGGCCCCTCGCCGGGGTCCCCAGGGTCGGCGCGGCGAAGCCGCGGGCGAGGTCGACCAGATCGGCGACGATGGCCGAGGCGGTCGGCCCGCGCCCCGCGCCGGGACCGACCATCATGACCTCGCCCACGAAGTCGCCCTTGGCGACGACGGCGTTGAACACGCCCTCTACCATCGCGATCGGGGCGCCCGCGGGCACCATGCAGGGATGGACCCGGAGTTCCACCCCCTCCGCCAACCTGTGGGCGATGCCCAGGAGCTTGATCCGATAACCGAGTTCGTCGGCGAAGGCGATGTCCAGCGCCGAGACGTGGCGGATGCCCTCGACATGCAGCGTGTCGAAATCGGCCAGTCCGTTGAACGCCAGCCCGGCCAGCAGGGTCAGCTTGTGGGCCGCATCGACGCCGTCGACGTCGAAGCTGGGGTCCGCTTCGGCATAGCCCAGGCGCTGTGCATCGGCCAGCACCTCGCCGAACTCGCGCCCGCTGTCGCGCATTTCGGTGAGGATGTAGTTGCAGGTGCCGTTGAGAATCCCGAACACGGTCGACACGCGATTGGCCGCCAGTCCGTCGCGCAGGCCCTTGATGATCGGGATGCCGCCGGCGACCGCGGCCTCGTAGGCGAGGCTGACGCCCTTGGCCTCGGCGGCCCTGGCGAGACCCTCGCCATGGAGCGCCAGGAGAGCCTTGTTCGCGGTGACCACCGATTTGCCGCTCGCGATCGCCTGTTCGCAGACGGCGCGGGCGACGCCGTCGGAGCCGCCGATCGCCTCCACCACCACGTCGATCTCCGGATCGGCGGCCATCGCGGTCGGATCGTCGTACCAGCGAACCGCGCTGAGGTCGACGCCGCGGTCGCGGTTGCGCTCGCGCGCGGAGACCGCCGCCGCCACGAGCGGGCGGCCGGCACGGTCGGCCAGCAGGCCGGCATGACCTTCGAGAATCTGGAGCACGCCGACGCCGACCGTGCCCAGGCCGGCGACGCCGATGCGGAGCGGAGAGGTCACGGCATCACCTGCGCGCCGACATCGGCGCCTTCCGGGATCACGAGGTCTGGATTGGCCAGCACGGCCTTGATGTTGCGGACCGCCTGGCGGATCCGCTGACGGTTCTCGACCAGCGCCAGACGGACATGGCCATCGCCGTATTCGCCGAAGCCGACGCCGGGCGCGACCGCCACCTTGGCCCGGCGCAGCAGCATCTTGGAGAACTCGAGCGAGCCCATGTCGCGATACGGCTCCGGGATCGGCGCCCACGCGAACATGCTGGCCGCCGGCCGGGGCACCTCCCAGCCGGCCGCCTGCAGCCCGTCGATCAGCACGTCGCGGCGCTGGCGGTAGAGAGTCCGGATGTCCTCGACACACTCCTGCGGGCCGTTGAGCGCGGCGGTCGCCGCCACCTGCACCGGCGTGAAGGCGCCGTAGTCCAGGTAGGACTTCACCCGCGCCAAGGCGCCGATCAGCTTCTGGTTGCCCGCGGCGAATCCGATCCGCCACCCGGGCATGTTGTAGGTCTTGCTGAGCGAGGTGAACTCGACGGCAATCTCCCGCGCCTCAGGAATCTGGAGGATCGAAGGCGGCGGCGTGCCGTCGAAATAGATCTCCGCATAGGCGAGGTCGGAAAGGATCCAGATCCCGTTCTCCCGGCAGAACTCGACGATCGGGCGGTAGAAGTCGAGGCCGACCACCTCCGCCGTCGGGTTGGCCGGATAGTTCAGGACCAGCGCCACCGGCTTGGGCACGCTGTGCCTGACCGCCCGTTCCAATTGCGCCATCAGGCTCGGCCCCTGCCCGACCGGCAGGCTGCGGATCGACGCGCCCGCGATGATGAAGCCGAACATGTGGATCGGATAGCTGGGATTCGGCACCAGGATGATGTCGCCAGGGCTGGTCACCGCCTGGGCCAGGTTGGCGAGCCCCTCCTTGGAGCCGATGGTCACCACCGCCTCCCGCTCCGGATCGATCTCGACGCCGAAGCGGCGCGCATAGTAGCCGGCGAGGGCCCGACGCAGGCCGGGAATGCCGCGCGAGTTCGAATAGCGGTGGGTCCGCGGGTTCTGGACCGCCTCCACCAGCTTGTCGACGATGTGCTGCGGCGTCGGCTGATCGGGATTGCCCATGCCGAAGTCGATGATGTCCTGGCCGGCAGCCCGGGCGGCCGCCTTCATCGCGTTGACTTCGGCGAAGACATAGGGCGGCAGGCGCTTGATCCGGTGGAATTCCTGCTCGATCACCTGGCTGATCGTCCTTCGGCGCTGCTGGCCGGGCTGCGGCGGCGCCCGCGGGAGGCCCGCGAGCGTCGCCGTCGGCGCGGGGGCGCCCGCCGGCGGGGCGGTTCTACCCCGAGCCTCCCTCAGTTTTCGAGGAAAATCTCGACCGTCCGGCTGACCGCATCGGCGGTGTCGGCGTCGGTGTCGGCCGGTGCGCCGACGATGCGGACCCGCCCGGGCGGCAGGCCCGCGGCGATCAGGGCGTTGGCGACGGCATTCGCCCGCTCCCGCGCGATGTTCTCCGCTGCGCCGGGGCTGGTGGCGTCGCCGCTGGAGCCGGCGCTGGCCCGGCCGACCACGCGCACGGTCCCGGCCGCCTCGGCCAGCGAGGACGCCAGCGATTCCAGCCGTCCGGTCTCCTCCGAGGGCAGGCTGGAGGAGCCGGCCGGGAACACGACGGTACCCATCTCGGTCCGGCCGACATCCTGCGGCGGGGCGACGTCGGGTTCCGGATCCGCGCCCGGAAGCTGATCCGCCGCGGCCTGGCCCGGCGGCGCGGCGAGGACCGGCGCGGGCGGAGCGTCCGGCACGTCGGGCAACGGCGGCGTCTCGGCATCGGCTGCGGTCGGCGCATCCTCCGGCGCATCGGCGATCTCGGCCGCGCCGGCCGCCCGACTTTCCTCCAGTTCGCGGCGAATCGTCTCCCGCTCGCCCTCGGTCGGCAGATCCGTCGGGCGCTCCGGAACGGTGGAGAGGCTGGGAAAGTCCTGCGACTGGGCCGGCCGGGGTGGACGTTCCCGGCCGCCGAAGCTGAGGGGCGCCGCCGACGGCTCCTCCTCCGGCGCCCCGTCGGCGGCCGCCGGGGCTTCGGTAGCCGGCGCGGGGGTGGGCTCGGCCGCCGGTCGGTCGCTGCCGAAGCTGAGTCCGGGGGCTGCGGGCTCCGCCTGCGGCTCAGGTTGCGCGCGCGGCGCCGGGGCAGGCTCCGTCGGCGGCGGCGTGCGCGCGACCTGCGGCGCGGGCTCCGTAGGCGGCGCGGCAGGCCGCGGCGTCGGCTCGGCCGGGGCGGCCGCCTGGGGTGCCGGTGCCGCCGGCGCTGCCGGCTGCGGCGCGGCCACGGCGGGGGCCGGCGCAGGCGGCTGGTCGCTGGGGTCCGGCGGCGGCGGCTCGAGCGGGCTTTCCGCCACATCAGGCTCGCCAACCAGGCCGGACTCCCCCCTCACCGCCTCGGGCGGCTCCACATCGACGCGCAAGTCGCCCGGCCCCGCCTCGGACCCGGCATCCACCTCGGCCACCTCCGCCTCGGCGCGGGTGGCATCGGCCTCAGCCTGGGCCGCGAGTTGCCGCTGGCGTTCCTCCTCCGAGGCGCGGGCCGCCTCCGCAGGGCGGTCGACCACCGCCGGCTGGGCCACCGTCGGATCGATCCGGCCGGTATAGGTGGCCGAGGAGAAGATCGGCGACGGCCGTCCGGAGCAGGCCGCCAGCACCGCCGCCACCGCCAGCAGGCACGCGCCGGTCCGCAGGGCGCGGGCCGCGCGGCCGGTCGGCGCCGCTCGGGCACCGCGGCGGGCGTGGAAGGCGAAGTCGCTGGGCGGAAGGCTGTGCATGGCGTGCGCCGATCGTGTTATGACTGCTCTACCGTTCCCGTCGTCGGGCAACGGCCCGGGTTCGGCCATCGGATACACGATAATCGCAGGGATCGTCTACGGCATGACCGATCGCACCGGAGAGCGCAAGGCATCCCCCGGAGGCGCGCGGGGCCCAGCCGCCGAAGAGGAGGCGGAGGTCCGGCTGCCGGACCCGGTGGCGATGAGCCGCGCCATGACGGATATCGCGGAGCGCAGCCAGCGCCTGGTCACCGACTTCCTGGCCCGCCGCGACGGCGCGTCGGCGACTGTCGATCCGCTCAACATCGGCGGCGCCTTCTTCGAGATGACGGCGCGCATGATGGCGGACCCGTCACGGGTGATGCAGGCGCAGATGGCACTGTGGCACGACTACGTCACGCTGTGGCAGCGCACGACGCATCGCTTCCTCGGCGGCGAGGCGGAACCCGTGATCACGCCGGACAAGGGCGACCGCAGGTTCAAGGACGAGGCGTGGGACGAGAACGCCTTGTTCGACTACATCAAGCAGTCCTATCTGCTGACCGCCCGCTGGATGCAGTCGTCGGTCGGCCAGGTCGAGGGACTGGACGACAAGACCGCGAAAAAGGTCGACTTCTATACCCGGCAGTTCGTCGACGCGATGGCACCGTCGAATTTCGTGATGACCAACCCCGAGGTGCTGCGGACGACGCTGGAAACCGGCGGCGAGAACCTGGTCAAGGGGCTGGAAAACCTGCTCGACGACCTGGAGCGCGGCGACGGCCAGCTGCAGATCCGGATGACCGATACCGACGCCTTCAAGGTCGGCGAGAACATCGCGGTCACTCCGGGCAAGGTGGTCTACGAAAACGACCTGATCCAGCTGATCCAGTACACGCCGACAACCGAACAGGTGGCGCGCCGGCCCCTGATGATCGTGCCGCCCTGGATCAACAAGTACTACATCCTCGACCTGCGGCCGAAGAACAGCTTCGTCAAATGGGCGGTCGACCAGGGCCACACGGTGTTCGTGCTGTCCTGGGTCAACCCGGACGAGACGCTGGCGCAGAAGACCTTCGAGGACTACATGCTGGAGGGACCGCTGGCGGCGCTCGACGCGATCGAGCGGGCGACCGGTGAGCGCGAGGTCAACGCCGTCGGCTATTGCCTGGGCGGAACGCTGCTGGCCTGCACCCTGTCGTACATGACCGCCAAGGGCGACGACCGGGTCAAGAGTGCGACATATCTCACCACCATGGTCGACTTCGCCGAGGCCGGCGAGCTGTCCGTCTTCATCGACGAGGAGCAGTTGGCCGCGCTCGAGGCCCGGATGAAGGAGAAGGGCTACCTCGACGCCAACGCCATGGCGACCACCTTCAACATGCTGCGCGCCAACGACCTGATCTGGTCGTTCGTCGTCAACAACTACCTGCTGGGCAAGGATCCGTTTCCGTTCGATCTCCTGTACTGGAACAGCGATTCGACGCGAATGCCCGCGGCGATGCACAGCTTCTACCTGCGCAACATGTACCAGGAGAACCGGCTGGTGACGCCGGGCGGGATCACGCTCGCCGGTGTGCCGATCGACCTCGGCCGGATCAAGCAGCCGAGCTTCATCCTGTCGACGAAGGAAGACCATATCGCGCCCTGGACCTCGACCTACGCCGCGACGCGGCTCTATGGCGGGCCGGTCAAGTTCGTGCTGTCGGCGTCGGGGCACATTGCCGGGGTGGTCAATCCGCCGGCGGCCGAGAAGTACTGCTACTGGACCAACGGCCGCCCCCCCAAGACGCCGGAGGCCTGGCTGCAGAAGGCCGAGCAGCATGCCGGCTCCTGGTGGCCGGAATGGCAGAAATGGGTCGCGCGCTTCGCCGGCGGCAAGGTGCCGGCGCGCCATCCCGGCGACGGCGACCTGGTACCGGTCGAGGATGCTCCCGGCAGGTACGTCGCCAGCCGGATCACCTGACCCCGATGCGTCGCCCGCGCCCGGGCCCCCGCGGCGCACTGCCGGGGCCGGGTCACGCGCCGATGCTGGGGCTGGTCCTCGGCCTGATCCTGGCGGCCGCGGCGGGGCTGGCGGCTCCGGCAGCGTTCGGCCAGGACGGCGACCGGAACGGCGACGGCCTGCGGCTTCCAGGCATCCAGGGCGACGACGACCGGCGGCGGATCGCCTCGACCGACTGGCCGTGGACGGCCATCGGCCGGGTCAACCGAACCACAGGCGGCTATTGCACGGGCGCCCTGGTCGCGCCCGACCGGGTGCTGACCGCGGCGCACTGTCTGTGGGACCCGCGCCAGCGCCGCATGCGGCCGGCCTCTGTCTTCTATTTCATAGCTGGCTATGACCGGGGCACGATGGCCGCGCATGCCGGGGTCTCGGTCTATCGGGTCGCCCCGGGCTATCGCGCGGCGGAGCGGGAGGATCCGCGCCAGGCGCTCAACGACTGGGCGGTGCTGACACTCGAGTCGCCGATCGAGACCGTCCCGCCGCTACCATTGCTGCCGATGGACGGCGATGCCCTGGCCGCCGCCGCCGCCGAAGGCCGCCTGATGCAGGCCGGCTACAGCCAGGATCGACCGCACATGCTGTCGATCGATCTCGGCTGTCCGGTCGACCGGCTGGTCGCCGACGGGCGGCTGGTCGTACACGGATGCGACGCGGTGTCCGGGGACAGCGGCTCGCCGCTGCTGGTTCTGCGCAGCCCCCAAGCGGATCCAGGCACCGCGAAGACCCTTACGATCAACGGGGGAGTGGGCATCGCCGGGCTGCATATCGGCAGCGCGCTCGCCACCGGTCCGAGCGGCCGGTCCATCGACGGGCGAGGCCTGGCCGTGCCAGCAGCGAGCTTCGCCGGGGCCGTGCTGGCCCCGGTCGCCGCCGACGGCGCGCCGGAGAATTAGAGGCCGAGGCCGGCCACTGGCTCCGGGTCTTCCACCACCCAGTAGCGCACCCGCCATTGGCCATCCTCGCGGCAGGCGATGCCGACGGCGGTGTGCGAGCGGCCGAGGATGTCGGCCTCGGTCTCCACCTCGCGGCAGAATGCGCCGTCCTCGGCGACGTAGGTCACGGTCGGCGTGATCGAGCCTCCGGCGCTGCCGTCGGCGACCCGCCAAGTGTTGGTCTGACCGTTCGGCAACTGCTCCAGCGCCGCGGCGAGCGCCTGTCGTTGGGTCTGTGCCAGTTCGGCGATCGCAGCCTGCGTCGCGGCGGCCGTATCCGCGCCCGGGAGGCTCTGGCCCGCCAGGAAGCCGGCGGCCACGCCCGACACAAGCAGTGCCAGCGATGCGGCGATGGCCGGGAAGCCGACCCGGAAGCCGCCGCCATTCCCTGCGGCGCGGCGCCGATCCCGCCTGTCGCGACCTCGGGCGAAGCCGGCGAAATCGCCGGGTCCGACAGCTCCCCTCCGTTCCGCCGGCGCCGCATGCTGCGCCACGGCATCGACGTCGGCCGGTGACAAGGGTCCCTCGGCCTGCCCGTCCTCCCGACCGAACGCGGCGCGGAGCATGGGTCCGTCCGCGAGAAACCGGGCGACGGTGGCGCGAGCCTCCGGGTCGACGGAAAGCAACGCCTCGACCTCCGCCGCGTCCTCGGCGTCGAGCTCACCGTCGGCATAGGCCATCAGCATCTCGATATCCTGCTGCGACAGGCTGACCATGGTGCTTGCTCCTCGTTCCGTCGTCTTTCGATCGCGGCCTCCGCTCAGAGCGGCGCGATACGCCCGGTTCAGAGCGGCGCGATACGCCCGGCGCGCAGTCGGGATTTCCTGTTGAGCCGGTCGTGTACGGCGGCGCGGGCCCGGCTCAGCCGGCTCATCACCGTGCCGATCGGGACGTCCAGGGTTTCCGCCGCCTCGCGGTAGCTCATCCCCTCGACGCAGACCAGCATCAGAATCTCTCGCTGCTCGTCCGGAAGCTCGGCGACGACCCTGCGCACGGCGGCCAGCATGACATTGGCCTCAGCCTCGTCGGCCGCGTTGCCTCCGGAGAGCATGTCCGGGTCCACCGGATCGGCGTTGCCGCCGCGCACCACCGCCGCCCGTCGGCCGTCGACGAACAGGTTCTGGATCGTCCGGTACATCCAGCTGTCCACCGGCACCCCGGGCTCGAACCGGTGGACATTGGCCAGCGCCCGCTCACACGCACTCTGCACGAGGTCCTCCGCCTCCGGCCCGCTACCTGCCAGACGAGAGGCAAACCGCCGAAGCCGGGGCATCAGCCGGACGAGCTGCGCGGCCAGATCGCCGCCGGGACGTCCGCCGGGTCGGTCGTCAGCCATCGCGTTGGAAACCTCCGGACACATCAACATGACGCTTCCGACCCGTCACCCCGTTCAGGTCCAGTACGGGCCAAGACACGATCCTATTCCGCAAAAACAAAAGGAATTGTTAGCGTGACAAGGTCACATCCGAAACTGCTCAGCGAATGGAATAGACCACGCGCTCGACCGTAGTCCCGAGCAGGAGGGGCCGACCGGCAGACGATACCGCTTCCGGCCCGATCCGGAAAAAGATTCACGGAGACCTGCGCGATGCCGCTCGATGCGCCTCACCACCTGCCTCTGCGCCTGATCGGCCGCACCCTTCTTGGCTTGGCGATCGCAACGGTGGCTCCGGCCGCCCTCGGCACGCTGGCGCCGGGTCTCGACCTCGATACCGCCTATGCCCAGGGCCGCAGTGGCGACAACGGCAATGGCGGCGGCAACGGCGGCGGCGGCGGCAACGGCGGCGGCGGTGGAAACGGCGGTGGAAACGAGAGCCGAAACAGCGACGACGCCCCGGGCAATAGCGGCAGCCGCGGCAACGCCGGCGTCGCCGGCTCGGACAGCCCGGGCAACTCCGGCAACGCAGGCCGTCCCTCCTGGGCGGGCGGCGGCCGCGACACCGCACCCGGCCAGGCAAAGGCGCAGCGGCAGAGCCGCTACAACTCCGCAGCCGACACCACGCCGCCAGGCCTCGCGGACGACGAGGAGGATAGCGGAACGTTTTCCCGCCGGATCGGCGAGGTCGCGGTCGAACTCGACGAGGAGGCGACGGCGGCCCTGATCGAACGGGGCTGGGGCGCCAATCTGGAGTTCGAATACCGCGATGGCTACGAATTCCGCAACCACGGGGAGCGCGTGAGCACCTTCGTCGAGATTGCCCGTACGCTGCGCGAGCTCGATCCGGATGCCGACATCCGTATCTCCGACGCGGCGATGCAGGCGAATTTCGGAACGCCCTGGGAGAACGGTCTCCTGGAGCGGCCGACGGAGGATCCGCTCGGCGGCGAAACCGAGGCTGCGTCCGACGAGGAAGAGGAAGGCGGTCTGCTCGACCAGTTCCTCGACGAAATCGCCGGCGTCAAGCCGGGCGATGGCCCGTCGACCGGCTGGGAAACGATGACGGCGCTCGACGTCAACGGCGACGGCTACGTCGACCGGGCCGATCTGGCGGCCCTGGAGACCGGGACGACCGAGGAGCCCTCTTCCGAGGAGGAGCCGTCCCTGGACTAGTTCGGCCGCAGGCTGGAGTCGCCTTCACGCCCGATCGGAACCGGGCGACCGAAACTTATGGTCCTTCGCGACCTGACGCCGCCGCCCGGTAGCGCGCCGCCAGATCGGCGTACTTCGCCGCCGAGACCGGGATGTAGTCCCGCTCCTCCGTCGTCAGTTCCCTGAGCGGCTTTGCCGGCCGGCCGGCCCACAGTTCCCCGCGCCGCACGCGCTTGCCGCCGGTCACCAGTGCCCCAGCGGCGACCATGCCGCCGGTCTCCACCACCGCGCCGTCCATGACGCAGGCCTGCATACCGACGAAGCTGCCGCTTTCCAGCGTGCAGGCGTGCAGCACGGCGGCGTGCCCGACCGTCACGTCGTCGCCGACATAGGTGCCATGGCCGCCTCCTGTGACATGGATCACGGTGCCGTCCTGGATGTTGGTGCGCGCCCCGATCCGGATTTCGTTCACGTCGCCGCGCACGGTGCAGGCAAACCAGATGCCGCTGCCAGGACCGATCGCAACGTCGCCGATCACGGCCGCGTTGGGCGCGAGCCAGACATCTCCGGCGATCTCCGGCAGGATACCGTTCCAGGGCAGGATCAATGCGGTCATCGGTGCTCCATGGACGGGCGGGCCGCAGGGCGGCCGCCGGTTGGGCGGATCTCGCCGGCGATCATAGCCGGCCGGCGCCACGGCCGACACCCGGCCGGCAGTCTTCACTCAAGCAACATTCCGCCGTCAACACGACGTAATGTGTTGGAGATAGTTCCTTTGCGTATTCCGGTTCGTTCAAACCGGACCCGCCCCTCATTTTCGACAGGGATTCGCCGATGCCCCGCCTCCGCCTCTCTCCATACCCCCTCTCGCGCCGCCGCTTCCTCGGTGCCACGGCGATGACCGGCGCCGGTGCGGTGCTGGCCACCGGCTTCCCGATGCCGGCGATCGCGCAGGGCGGTCGGCCGGTGATCACCCACGGCGTCCAGACCGGTGACGTGACGCCCGGCCGCGGCATGGTCTGGGCCCGTGCCGACCGGCCGTCGCGGATGATCTTGGAGTGGGCGACGACGGAGGGGTTCGCCGATGCGCGCCGGGTGGTCGGCCCGGCGGCGCTGGCGGAGAGCGACTACGCCGCCAAGCTGGATCTGATCGGCCTGCCCGCCGGCCAGCAGATCTTCTATCGCGTGCTGTTCGAGGATCTGGCCAGCCCCACCGTCCTGTCGGAGCCGGTGACCGGCAGATTCCGCACCGCCCCCGCCGGCCGCGGCGACATCAGCTTCGTCTGGTCGGGCGATACCGCCGGCCAGGGCTGGGGCATTAACGAGGACTGGGGCGGGATGCGCTGCTACGAGACGATGCGCAGCCTCGCGCCCGACTTCTTCATCCACTCCGGCGATACCGTCTATTGCGACAATCCGATCCAGGCCGAGGTCGAACTGGACGATGGCACGGTCTGGCGCAACCTGGTGACCGAGGAGAAGTCGAAGGTTGCCGAGACGCTGTCCGAGTTCCGGGGCAACTTCAAATACAACCTCCTCGACGCGAACGTCCTGGCCTTCAATGCCGAGGTGCCGATGATGGCCCAGTGGGACGACCACGAGGTCGTCAACAACTGGTATCCCGGCGAGATGCTGGACGACGACGACCGCTATTCGGTCAAGAGCGCCTCGCTGCTGGCGGCCCGGGCCAATCGCGCCTTCCACGAGTTCATGCCGATCCGCCCGACCGTCGGCGATCCGGAGCGGATCTATCGCCAGGTGCCGTACGGCCCGCATCTCGACGTGTTCTTCCTGGACATGCGAACCTTCCGCGCGCCGAACGGCCCGAACGACCAGATCCGGCCGTCCGAGGCGACGACCTTCCTGGGCGCGGAACAGGTCCGGTGGCTGAAGCAGGCCCTGCTGGACTCTCGGGCGACATGGAAGGTGATCGCCAGCGACATGCCGATCGGCATGGTGGTCTATGATGACTGGCGCACCAAGGGGACCTTCGAGAACGGCGCCAACGGCAACGGTCCGGTCCGCGGTAGAGAGCACGAATTCGCCGACCTGCTGCGCTTCATTCGCGATGCCGACATCCGCAACACCGTCTGGCTGACCGCCGACGTGCACTTCACGCAGGCCAACTACTACGATCCGAACCAGGCGCAGTTCCAGGAGTTCGCGCCGTTCTGGGAATTCGTGTCGGGGCCGATCCACAGCGGCTCGTTCGGTCCGAACGACATGGACGACACCTTCGGGCCTCAAGTCATGTATTCCAAGGCGCCAGACGGCGTCAACCTGCCGCCGTCGGCGGGCCTGCAGTTCTTCGGCCATGTCGCCATCGACGGCGCCACCGGCGTCATGACCGTGACGCTGAAGGACCTGCAGAACGTCGATCTCTATGCCGTGCGGTTCGATCCGACGACGGGCGAAGGCACGCCGATTTGAGACGGTCCCGCGCTCGTGCCGCCGATGTCATCGACGGCACGGGCTCGCGGACGCTCGGTGGGCCGGCGACCCCGGACGCGGCGCCAGGAGGATGGACTTCAGGAGGAACCAGCGGTCGCGCCGTCACCGGGCCGGACGCTGATTGACCATCTGAACCAGCGCATCGCGCACCACGCCCTCGCCCAGGGTGCGATTTGCGGCCTCGACCAACCGGCGCTTGATGCGGCGCAGGTCGACCGTACCGTTGGGGGCGATCTGTTGGACGTGCAGGTCGCCGTAGAGATCCTGCATGAACGCGTCGGTCAGGCGGGGCGCCACAGAGATCACGTCGTCGGCAGTGGCCTGGTCCGCGACTTCCAGCACGACGATGATGTCGACGATCTGCTCCACCTCCGTATCGCCCAGGATCGGCAGGCGCAGGGGGTTGAACTCCACGAAGACCGGTGGGGTCTGTTCCGGCGGCGGCGGGGGTTCGGCTGCTTCGGCATGATTGTCCTTCATCAGGAACAGCCAAGCCCCGGCCCCACCGCCGCCGAGCAGCAGGACCACCATCACCAGGAGGAGGAGTTTCTTCATCACCGAGCCCGCGTTCTACGGAAGCGCAACGATATGAGGTTCGGCGTGAAGATCCGGTTAAGTCGCGACCTGCTTCGTCCAGCACGACAGCACCTGCGATCCCGGCAGGCGTCCTCAGGCGTGGACCCAGCCGGCGAGGCCGGGAATCGACCTGCCGTCGCCGTCGAGGATCGCGACCGACGGCCCTTCCGTCGGGTCGACGATCGTGCCGATCGCGGCAACGCCGACACCCGCCCGGTCCGCAGCGACCTCGACGGCGGCCTCGGCATCCGACCCCGCGGTGAACAGGAGTTCGTAGTCGTCGCCGCCGGACAACGCCGTCGCCCGGCGCTTGGGATCGGCGGCGACCACCGCGCGCGCGGCATCGCTCAGCGGCAGGCGATCCGCCTCCACCCGCGCGGCAACCCGGCTCGCCCGGCAGATATGCCCCAGATCGCCAGGCAGCCCGTCGGAAAGATCGATCACCGCCGAGGCCACGCCGATCAGGGCGCGGCCGAGCGCAAGGCGCGGAGTCGGAAGGTGGAAGCGGCCTGCGAGATGCGCCCGATCCTCATCGGAGACCCCCTCCAGACGATCGAACTCGCCCTTGGCGGCAGCCAGGCCGAGGGCGCCGTCGCCGGGCGTGCCGCTGACCCAGATCGTGTCGCCCGGCCGGGCGCCGAGGCGCAGATGGGCATGCCCGCGTTCGACGAGGCCGAACATCGTGGCGGTGAGCGTCGCCGGACCGGGCGTGCGAACCGAATCTCCGCCGATCAGACCGATCTCCCACAACGTCTGCTCGCGCCCCAGCGCCTCGCAGAAGGGTGCGAGCCAGGCGTCGGCGGCACTGGCGCGGTCGCCTGCCTCGCCCGCCGCCGGCAGCGCCAGGTTGAGGGTATAGCCGAACGGTGCCGCCCCCATGGCGGCGAGATCGGAGAGATTGACGCGAAGTAGCTTGGCAGCGATCCAGCCCGGGTCGGTCCCCGCCAGCCAATGGACGCCCTCGACCATGGTGTCGGTCGTGACCACGAGCCGCCGATCGGCCGGCACGTCAACGATCCCGGCGTCGTCGAGCAGATTGAGCGCACCCGGAACATCGGCCGCCAACGGCCTGAGATACTTGTCGATCCGCTCGAACTCGCCAAGCTGTGCGGCCATCCGTCAGCCCTCTTCGCGGGGGGCATCGTCGGGGTCCTCCTCCGCGGGCGCGCCGTCGGCGGCACCCGCCGGCTCTTCGCCCGGCCAGGGCCGCTCCGGCCCCAGCCCGGCCTCGCCCTCCCGCAGCCGATGGGCGACGCGGTCGAGCACGCCGTTGACGATCCCCGGCTCCGGTCCGCTGAAGAAGGCGTCGGCCACATTCACATAGTCGGTGATCACGATCGGCGCCGGAACGTCGGCGTTGGCGCCCAGTTCCCAGACCCCGGCACGCATCACGCAGCGCAGAAGAGTCTCCACGCGCTCGCCGCCGCGGCCGGTACTGAGCGACATGTCGATGATCCGGTCGATGTCGCTGCGGCGCACCGTCACGCCGCGCACGATGCGCCCGAACAGCGCCGGATCGGGCGTGACCAGGGTGTCTCCGTCATGCTCCGCCCCGAAGCGGTGCTGGACAAACTCCCCCAGAACCCGCTCCGCCCCCTGTCCGGTCTGGGCGATCTGGTAGAGCGCCTGGACGGCCGCGAGGCGCGCGGCACTGCGCCGTGCCTTGGCCGAGGGCTTGGAAGGTCTTGGCTTGGCCATGGAAACGGCGTCTCGGGGCGACGGAAGGATGCGGGCTGCGGTGACCGACGGACAGGGACCCTGCGGAGACGGTCTGGCGCCCGGGAGCGCCGCGTTCTAGCCCATCGCGGCACCCGGCGCCAAGCGCCAATCAGTCGCGCGCTCTGCGGTCGAGGGGGCGGCGACGCCGGACCTCCGGCAGATTGGGCGGACCGCGCCACCCCGCAAGAGCTTCGCCTCAGCCGGACAGGACGAAACGCCGCCGAAGGTCGATCATGGCGAGGCAGGCCTCGGCCGCCTCGCCGCCCTTGTTCTTCCGGCCGGGGTCGGCGCGCTCCCAGGCCTGGTCGCCGTTCTCGACGGTCAGGATGCCATTGCCGATGGCAAGATGCTGATCAACGGCAAGCTGCTGCAGCCCTCGGGCGCTTTCGTTTGAGACGATGTCGTAGTGGCTGGTCTCGCCCCGGATGACACAGCCCAAGGCGACGAAGCCGTCATATTCATGGACCGGATCCCGTCCTCCCCCGCGCGCCGCCATGGCGATCGCGGCGGGGATCTCCAGAGCCCCGGGCACGGCGATCCTGTCGGCACCATACCCGGCGGCCTCCAACGCTCCGATGGCGCCCCGCGCCAGGGCGTCGGCGATGTCCTCGTAGAAGCGGGCCTCGACGATCAGGATGCGATGACTGGCGGGCATGGGAGAATCTCTGCGCCGGGGGAGGGGTTACCGTTCGCGCGGGATCGGCCGCTGCTCGACCACCGTCAGGCCGTAGCCGTCGAGGCCGATGATGGTTCGCTGGGTGTTCGAGAGCAGGATCATCTCCTGGACGCCCAGGTCCAGCAGGATCTGCGCGCCGACACCATAGTCGCGCAGCTCACGCTGGCTGTCCCCGGCCTGCCCGTCCTCGGCGTCGTCCTGCCGATCGGCGGCCAGGCGCGCCTTCAGCCGTTCCGAGAGGCTGTCTGCGCGCGGCTCGCGGATCAGCACGACGACGCCGCGACCCTCCCGCCCGATCATCTCCATCGCCCGTTGCAGGTCGCCGGCATGGCCACCTGCCTCGTCGCCCAGCACGTCGTCCAGGACGTTCAGCGCATGCATCCGCACCGGCACCGGCCCGCCCGCCGCCACGTCGCCCTTCACCAGGGCCACGTGCTCGGCGTATTGCGCCGTGTTGATGTAGGACACGAGCCGCCAGTCGCCGCCCCAGCGGCTGGAGAGCGTCGTCTCCACCTGCCGCTCGACCAGCCGCTCGCGTTGGCGGCGCCAGGCGATCAGGTCGGCGATGGTGCCGATCTTCAGGCCGTGGAACTGGGCGAATTTCACGAGATCCGGCAGACGTGCCATGGTGCCGTCATCGTTCATGATCTCGCAGATCACGCCCGACGGGTTGACGCCTGCGATCCGGGCCAGGTCGACCGCCGCCTCGGTATGGCCGGCCCGGACCAGCACCCCGCCGTCGCGCGACAGCAGTGGAAAGATGTGACCCGGGGTCGTCAAGTCGCCGCGCCCCTTCTCCGGGTCGATGGCGACCGCGATCGTCCGGGCCCGGTCGGCGGCGGATATTCCGGTGGTGACGCCCTCTCGCGCCTCGATCGAGACGGTGAAGGCGGTGGCGTGGCGCGACGCGTTGGTCTGAGCCATGAGCGGCAGGCCCAGCTGCTCGATCCTTTCCCGGCCCAGGGCAAGGCAGATCAGGCCGCGGCCATATTTGGCCATGAAGTTGACCGCGTCGGCGTCGGCCATCGCAGCCGGAATCACGAGGTCGCCTTCGTTCTCCCGGTCCTCGTCGTCGACCAGGATGAACATGCGGCCCTGCCGCGCCTCCTCGATGATCTCGTCGATCGGGGAAATGAAGTCGTAGTCGCTGTCGGTCAACGGTCCGCCCCATTGGCGACCTGCGCCAGCCGCGCGACATAGCGGGCCAGCAGGTCGATCTCGAAATTGACCCGGTCGCCGGCGGCCAGCGTCCGGAAGGTGGTGTGGTCCCGGGTGTGGGGGATGACGTTGACGCCGAAGCGCACGGCGCCGCCGTCTCCGGGGCCGACTTCATTGACCGTCAGCGACACGCCGTCAAGCGCGATCGAGCCCTTGGGGGCAATCATTCCGGCGACCGCGGCCGGCGCCTCGACCGCGAAGCGCGTGCTGTCGCCGTCGGGGCGGGTCGAGACGACGGTCGCCACGCCGTCGACATGGCCGGAGACGAGGTGGCCGCCCAGCTCGTCGCCGAGCTTCAGCGACCGCTCCAGGTTGACCGGCGTGCCCACCGTCCAGCCGCCGAGGGTGGTCTTGTCGAGCGTTTCCGCCGATACCTCGACGGCATAGCGACCGTTGCCTTTCTCCACCACGGTCAGGCAGCAGCCGTTGTGGGCGATCGAGGCGCCGAGGTCGATGGTGTCGAGGTCGTACCGGGTGGAGAGAACGACGCGGGTGACGCCGCCGGGCATCACCTCCTCGACCCGGCCGACATCGGTCACGATGCCGGTGAACATGAGATTTCTCAGTCGGTTGCGGTCGGGGCGTCGGCCCCGGGGGGAAGGCGTTCAAGACTTTGCCAGAGATCGGCGCCGAGCGGGCGTGCGGCAACCGGCGCGAAACGCGGCATCATGTCCGGCGCGTCCACGCCGAAGGGCGCCACGGCGGCGATGCCGTCGCCGCCCAGCACGGCCGGCGCCGACATCCATTCCAGCCGATCGACCAGCCCGCCGCGCAGAAGCGCCGCCGCCAGATGGGCGCCGCCCTCGACGAAGACGCTGTTGAGGCCCCGAGTCCCCAACTCGGCCAGGGCGACGTCCAGGTCGGGCATGCCGCCGGACGAGCGTCCCACCGGGATCACCTCGACGCCACAGTCCCTGAGCGCGTCCATCCGCTCCCGATCCCCGCCGGCGAGCGTGATCAGCCAAGTCGGCACTTGCGCCGCCGTTGCCACCAGCTTCGCCGTCAGCGGCAGGCGCAGCCGTCGGTCGACCACGATGCGCACCGGCGTGCGGTCGGCAAGGCCCGGCAGTCGGCAGGTCAGTTCCGGATCGTCGGCGATCGCCGTGCCGCTGCCGACCATGATCGCGTCGTGTCGGGCGCGCAGCAGATGCACCGCCGCCCGGGCGGCCGGCCCGGTGATCCAGCGGCTGCGCCCGGTATGGGCCGCGATTCGGCCGTCCATCGTGGTGGCGAGCTTGAGCGTCACCGCAGGCCGTCCGAGCTGATGGCGGGTCAGGAAGCCGAGATTGACCCGGGCCGCCTCGTCTGCCCCGATACCGGTGGTGACTTCGATGCCGGATTCGCGCAGCCGGACATGCCCGCCGCCGGCGACGCGGGGATCCGGGTCTTCCAGCGCCGTCACCACCCGCGAGACGCCGGCGGCGATCAGCGCGTCGGTGCAGGGCGGCGTGAGACCGTGATGGCAACAGGGCTCCAGCGACACGTAGGCGGTGGCGCCGCGAGCCCCCTCGCCGGCCCGGCGCAGCGCCTCGGTCTCGGCGTGGGGCCGTCCACCGGGCTGGGTCCAGCCGCGGCCCACCACCCGGCCGTCGCGAACCAGGACGCAGCCGACCGCAGGATTGGGATGGACCCGCCCCTCGGCCCGCCGGGCGAGCGCCAGGGCGGCAGCCATGTGGCGAGCGTCCTCCGCCGCCGTTGGGCCGGTCGGGGCCGCGATCGCGCCGGCCGGCATGCCCTATTCTGTCTCCAGGCGCAGCTTTCCGACGAACTCGTTGAAGTCCGACGGCTCGCGGAAATCCCGGTAGACCGAGGCGTAGCGGACGTAGGCCACCTGATCGAGCGCGGCCAGGGCGTTCATCACCATCTCGCCGATGCTCTTCGACGGGATCTCGGTCTCCCCGGAGCTTTCCAGCTGACGTACCATGGAGTTGACCATGCGCTCGATCCTCTCGGGATCGATGTCGCGCTTGCGCAGCGCGATCTGCATCGACCGGGCCAGCTTGTCCCGGTCGAACGGCTCGCGCTTGTTATTCGCCTTCACCACGGTCAGCTCGCGCAGCTGGATCCGCTCGAAGGTGGTGAAGCGGGCACCGCACGCGGAGCAATACCGCCGCCGCCGGATCGCCGCGCCGTCCTCGGTCGGACGGGAGTCCTTCACCTGGGTGTCGTCGTGACCGCAGAACGGACAGCGCATGCCCTCAGCCCGCCTCCCCGTCTAGAAGTGATGCCGGCCCGCCGGTACGGACCGGCACCGGACCGTCAGAAGCCGGTATAGATCGGGAAGCGGCCGCACAGGGCCTGCACCCGCTCGCGGACCGACGATTCGACCGCCCCATTATCCTCGCGGTTGGCGGCCAGTCCGTCCAGCACCTCGGCGATCAGGCGGCCGACCTCGCGGAACTCCGCCTGGCCGAACCCGCGGGTCGTGGCCGCCGGAGACCCGAGGCGGATGCCGGAGGTCACCATCGGCTTTTCCGGATCGAACGGGATGGCGTTCTTGTTGCAGGTGATGCCCGCGTGCTCCAGGCTCTTCTCGGCGATATTGCCGGTCAAGCCCTTCGGCCGCAGGTCGACCAGCACGACATGCGTGTCGGTGCCGCCGGACACCAGCGCGAGACCGCTTTCCACCAGGGTCGCGCCCAGGGTCTTGGCGTTGTCGACGACGTCGCGGGCATAGCCGGGGAAGTCCGGCCGCAGCGCCTCGCCGAACGCCACCGCCTTGGCGGCGATGACATGCATCAGCGGACCGCCCTGCAGGCCCGGGAACACGGCCGAGTCGATCTTCTTGCCGATCGCCGGGTCGTTCGAGAGGATCAGGCCGCCGCGCGGGCCGCGCAGGGTCTTGTGGGTCGTGGTGGTGACGACGTGCGCGTGCTCGACCGGGTTCGGGTGCGCCTTGCCGGCCACCAGGCCCGCGAAATGCGCCATGTCGACCTGGAAGAGCGCCCCCACCTTGTCGGCGATCGCCCGGAAGCGGGCGAAGTCGATCTGCCGCGGATAGGCCGAGCCGCCGGTGATGATCAGCGCCGGCTTGTGCTCCACCGCGAGGCGCTCGACCTCGTCGAAGTCGATCAGCCCGTCCTCCTGCCGGACGCCGTATTGCACGGCGTTGAACCACTTGCCGGACAGGTTGGGCGCCGCACCGTGGGTCAGGTGGCCACCGGCCGCCAGCGACAGGCCGAGAATCGTGTCGCCCGGCTTGATCAGCGCCAGCATCACGGCCTGGTTGGCCTGGGCGCCGGAATGCGGCTGGACGTTGGCCCAGGCACAGCCGAAGAGCTGCCTGGCCCGGTCGATCGCCAGGCTTTCGGCGACATCGACGAACTCGCAGCCGCCGTAGTAGCGCCGGCCCGGATAGCCCTCTGCGTACTTGTTGGTCAGGACCGAGCCCTGCGCCTCGAGCACGGCGCGCGACACGATGTTCTCGCTCGCGATCAACTCGATCTGGTTCTGCTGACGATCGAGCTCATCCCGGATGGCAGCGGCCAGATCCGGATCGGCGTCGGCCAGTGGCCGGTCGAAGAAGCCGGAGGCGCCCTCGGGCGCGACGGCGGGGGTCGTGGACGTCATGACGGTTCCGTTACCCTGCTCAGTTTCTCGACGCGGCGGCCGTGTCGGCCGCCCTCGAACTCGGTGGCCAGGAAGGTGCGCAGGCAGTCCAGCGCAACCTCCGGGCCAATCATCCGCGCACCGAGCGCCAGCACGTTCGCGTCGTTGTGCTGTCGCGCCAAACGTGCAGCGGTGTCATTGTGACATAGCGCGGCGCGAACCCCGGGAAACCGGTTTAGCGCGATGGAGATGCCGATGCCCGTGCCGCAAACCGCGACGCCGCGCCCGGCCTCGCCGGATTCAACCGCGCGCGCAAGCCGCACACCGAAATCCGGATAATCCACCGATTCGGTCCCGTTGGTACCCAGGTCAAGGACGCGATGGCCGTCTTCGGTCAGCGCCGCCTTCAACGCTTCCTTCAACGGGAAGCCAGCGTGATCGGAGGCGAGGGCGATGATATCGGCGGTCATGGTTAGCGAGTGCCTGATGCGCGGCCCCTGTCATCCGCCGCCCGACGCCGAAAGGCGGACGGACCGACCGAATCCTGGTGCGAAAGGGATGAACCGCGACTCTTACACCATGCGTCCGGCTATCGCCACCCCCTGCCGGGAACGCTCGACCCGGTGCCGCTTCCCACGCGACCCAGGCGCAGCGAGGGTAAGCCGCCGCGGTTCCATGCCGTCGCCGCCGGCAATACCACGCCGCAGGGCAGTATTTTAACGATGGCGACTTTGGGTCGCACGACACTGGTCCACCGTTCATCGCGAGAATTCGGACGCGTCATGCCGGCTATCGGCTGCCGGGTCGTCGCAATTACTCCGTTGACCGTAGATTTTTTCTTGAGTAAGCAGCTAATCCAATTGACAGTAAAGGCTCCATATGCATCTTGCCTGAATAGCAAGGTCACCAGTTTCGGGAACCCAAGATGACGGAAGCACAGGAAGAAAAGGCGGGCGTCGGGCACGCCGATCTGCTCAGGATGACGGCACAAATTGTGGCGTCCTATGTCGGCAACAATCCAACCCCGGCCGACCAGATCGGTGATCTCATCGCTTCGGTGCATGATTCGCTCCGTACGGTGGAGTCGGCCAAGCCGGCGCAGCCGGAACAGCCGCAGAAGCCGGCGGTGCCGGTCCGCCGCTCGATCCAGCCGGACTACATCGTATGCCTGGAAGACGGGAAGAAGCTGAAGATGCTGAAGCGGCATCTTCGAACCACCTACAACATGACACCGGACGAATACCGGGCGAAGTGGGGACTGCCTCCCGACTATCCGATGGTCGCGCCGAACTATGCCGCCCAACGCTCGGAGTTCGCGAAGAAGATCGGTCTCGGCAAGCGGGCGCGCGGCGCCGGCCGGCGCCGGAAGACCTCGGCCGGCGGCAAGTAGGCGCCGAACGGCCTACTGTCCGAAGCTGGACTGCCCTCCGCCCTTCGGGTGCTTCGGCGCCGGGTGGGGGGCGGCCGAGCTTCGGTTGGGACTGCGCCCTTTTCAGCGGACTCGACGCCGTGCCGGGCCGCCCGCGCCTTGGTCCCCTCCCCTGTTCGCGGTCCCGGTCGCCGTCGCCCCCACACCGTTGCCCCGCAACGACTGGAGGGCCTCGATCGCAGGGTCGATCGGGGCAAGGCCATGTGGCCCCGAACAGCCGCCGGAGCGCGGCGGAACGGACCGGCCGCGGCCAATCCGTCGGCCCGGCCCGATGAACCGGCGCCGTCTCCCTCCACGCCCCCTTCCGCGGAACCGCGGCGGCGGGTTGAAGGCGGCTTGTCGACACTAACCGAGACACGGGAAGCGGCCGACGTCAGCCGACGGGCCCTTCGCGCCCCGGATCCGCCCGGTTCAGGCGCTCACCCCGCCGCGGCCGGGAGCCGTACCGCCCACCGGCGCCTTGGTGCCGGTGCGCCGCCCTCGGCCGTTCTGCACATAGTCCAGCTTGGCGATCACGGCGCGCTCCAGCTGGGCCTGGCTGGCCGCCGCAGGACCGACGATCGAGACTTCGACCAGCGTCACCGGATCGACCGCCGTCACCTTGACGGCATGGCCGACCTGGTGGAATTCGATCAGGACTTCCGACCCGGCCATGGTCCCCTCGCTGGCGTCAGGCCGCCGAGAACAGGCGGCCGGGTCCCGTGAGGCACTGGCTCCAGAACCGCTCCAGATCGCCCAGCGTCCCATTGACGTCGGCCAGGTCGCCGGCCTCGATCCGGGTGCCCTCCAGCGCCTCGGTCTGCTGGGCAAAGGCATCCGACAGCATCAGGCCGAGGTCGCGCCCGCGCGCGGAGGCGCGGACCCGCACCGACCGGCGGTCGTGGGGGGAGCGCTGCTGCACCAGATAGCCGTTCTCGACCATCTTCTTGACGTTGTACGAGACATTGGAGCCGAGGTAGTAGCCGCGAGCAGTCAGCTCGCCGACCGTTAGTTCGTCGTCGCCAATATTGTAGAGGATCAGCGCCTGGACGTTGTTGATGTCCTGGACGCCGCGACGCTCCAGCTCCGCCTTCACGACCTCGAGGAAGTAGCGGTGCAGTCGCTCGATCAGGAGGATGGTGCGGTAGTACGGATGATCGGCCATCGCGGACGGCCCCCTTGGCGCTTGCGACAACGGGCAGGATGCGGGCACGGACCCGGTGCGGCGCCGGCCCTTGCAGGGGTCTCGGCAGTCTCGCCGCAGTCTCCTCGCCGCTACGCCTTCCTGTTTAGCGTTCAAGAATTAAGAAGCTATTGCCGTTTCGAGGCGATCATCTCGAAAATGCCGGAAAAATCCGTGCTCCCGCCGCCCGCATTGCAGAACAGCGCATAGAGGGCGGCCGCTTCGGCCCCCAGCGGCGTCGCCGCCCCGGCGGTCGCGGCCGCCTGCTGGGCCAGGCGCAGGTCCTTCAGCATCATGTCGGCGGTGAACCCCGGCTTGTATCCGCGATTCGCCGGCGAGGCCTCGACCGGACCCGGCACCGGGCAATAGGTGGTCAGCGACCAGCACTGGCCCGAGGCCCGGGAGGAGACGTCGAACAGCTTCTGCCGATCGAGCCCCAGCCGGTCCGCCAGCGCGAAAGCCTCGCAGACGGACAGCATCTGGATGCCCAGCATCATGTTGTTGCAGATCTTCGCGGCCTGTCCGGCGCCGGCACCGCCGGCATGGACGATGGTCTTCCCCATCGCCTGCAGGATCGGTTCGGCGCATTCGAAGGCTTCGGCATCGCCGCCGACCATGAAGGTCAGCGACCCGGCATCGGCTCCGCCCACGCCGCCGGAAACCGGCGCGTCGAGCATCGCAAGCCCTCGCTCCCGCGCCGCCGCGGCGACCGCCCGGGCGCTGTCCACGTCGATGGTCGAGCTGTCGATCAGAAGCGGCCTGCCGCCGACGGAGGCCAGGATCCCGCCGTCGCCGGTATAGGCAGCGCGGACGTGCTGCCCCGCCGGCAGCATGGTCACCACGACCTCCGCCTCGGCCACGGCGGCGGCCGCGCTGTCGGCGATCGCCATGCCATCCTCGGCGGCCGCCTCCCGCAGTCCGGGAACGAGATCGAATCCGGTCACGGCATGCCCCGCCTTGACCAGGTTGCGGGCCATGGGGCGGCCCATGTTGCCGAGGCCGATGAAGGCGATCCGTGCCATGATGTCGCTCCCTCCTCTTGGCGTTCGAACAGAACCAGGCCGCTCCGGCGCAGCCATGCCTTGGCGCAGCCCCCGCCCGCGCCTCAGCGCAGGATCAGGTCCGGCGCCTGCTGCGGGCCGAACCAGCGCGCGATGTCTGCATCGGCGACCGCGTCCAGGGTCGACGGCTGCCAGCGCGGACTGCGGTCCTTGTCGACCAGCACCGCCCGAATGCCCTCGAACAGGTCGTGGCTGGCAAGCGCCGCCTGACTCAGCCGGTATTCCATGGTCGCCGCATCGTCGTAGGCCATGTCGCGGCCACGGCGCAGTTGTTCGAACGTCACCTTGAGGGAGGTCGGCGACTTGCCGGCCAGCACCTCGCGGGTCTCGGCCGCCCAGGCGCCCCCCTCGGCCTCCAGGGCCGCCAGGACGGCCTCGACGCCATCGCGGCCGAAGCACGCGTCGATCAGCGCCGCGTGCTCCGCCAGCGGTGCCGCTGCCGGGTCGTTGTGGTGGCGGCCCAGGATCTCGTCGGCCACCGCGGAAGGGTCGCCCGACCAATCGGCGCCGGCGAGATCGTCGACCAGCGCCTCCAACCGCTCGCTCGCCACGTGGTGGGTGGCGAATTCGGCGTGGAGCGCGTCGGCTTCCTTCAGATGGATCCCGGTGAGCGCGAGATAGAGCCCGACGTGTCCGGGGCACCGGTTGAGGAACCACGACCCGCCGACATCCGGGAACAGGCCGATTCCGGTCTCCGGCATCGCGACGATCGTCCGCTCGGTCGCGACCCGATGGCTGCCGTGGCGCGACAGCCCGACGCCGCCGCCCATGGTGATGCCGTCGATCAGCGCGATATAAGGCTTCGGGAAATGGTGAATGCGCCAGTTCAGGGTGTATTCCTTGCGGAAGAAGTCCTGCTCCGGCGCCTCCACCGCCACCCGTGGCGCCCGCTCCCCGAACTCGTAGAGCGCGCGCAGGTCGCCGCCCGCGCAGAACGCCCGGTCGCCGGCACCCCGAATCACCACGGCCGCGATCCCGGGATCGGCGGCCCAGCCGACCAGCCGCGGCTCGATCGCGTCGATCATCGGGATGTTCAGCGCGTTCAGCGCCTTCGGCCGGTTCAGCGTGATCAGGCCGATCGCGCCGCGGGTTTCGAACAGGACGTCGTCGGTCATCCGTCTCGGGGCCTTCCTCGGCGGTGTCAGTCCTCGGCCAGCAGCCGTCGCGCCACGATCAGGCGCATGATCTCGTTGGTGCCTTCCAGGATGCGGTGCACCCGAAGGTCGCGCAGGTAGCGTTCGATCGGGTATTCCTTGATGTAGCCGTAGCCGCCATGGATCTGCAGCGCCTCGTCGACGATGCGGAAGCCGGCGTCGGTGGCGAATCGCTTGGCCATGGCGCAGCGCAGGGTGGCATCCCTCTCGCCGCCGTCCAGGGCCGCTGCGCCGCGGTGGAGCATCAACCGCGCGGCCTCGAGCTCCGTCGCCATGTCGGCCAGCGTGAACTGAAGCGACTGAAACTCCGCGATCGCGCGTCCGAACTGCCGGCGTTCCTTGGCATAGAGCAGGGCTGCCTCCAGGCACGCCCGAGCCCCGCCGATCGAGCAGGCGCCGATGTTGAGGCGGCCGCCGTCGAGGCCGGCCATGGCGATGCGGAAGCCGATCCCCTCCTCGCCCAGTCGATTGTTTGCCGGAACCCGGCAATCCTCGAACACTACCGCGGCGGTCGGCTGGCTGTTCCAGCCCAGCTTCTTCTCCATCTTTCCGAAGGAAAGGCCGGGCGAATCCTTTTCCACGACGAAGGTGGAGATGCCCTTCGCCCCTTCGCCGCCGGTGCGCGCCATCACGACATAGAGGTCGGATGTCGATCCACCGGAGATGAATGCCTTCGAGCCATTGAGCACGAAGTGATCGCCGTCCCGCTCCGCCCTTGTCTTCAGCGAGGCGGCGTCGGATCCCGCCCCCGGCTCCGTCAGGCAATAGCTCGCGAAGCGCTCCATCGACATCAGCCCGGGCAGGAATCGGGCCCGCTGCGCATCGTCGCCGAACCGGTCGATCATCCAGGCGGCCATGTTGTGGATCGAGATATAGGCGGCGGTCGACGGGCAGGCGGCCGCCAGTTCCTCGAAGATGATCGCCGCGTCGAGGCGGCTGAGGCCGCTGCCGCCGAGATCCTCGCCGCAATAGATGCCGGCGAAGCCCAGCGCCGCGGCCTCGCGCAGCACGGCGACCGGAAAGATCGCCTCCTCGTCCCACAGGGCGGCATGGGGCGCCATGCGATCGGTGGCGAAGGCGCGCGCGGTTTCCTGGAAAGCGCGCTGGTCCGCGGTCAGCTGGAAATCCATGATCCTCCCCGAAGCGGCGCCGCGCTTCCTTGCCCTTCCCGCGTCCGGTCGGCCGGCGGATCATAGCGGGGGACCACCGTCAGTCAATTTCCCGCGGCACCGGCTCGCGCCACCGTCTTGGCGACCGGCTTTGGCGGGGCTAGTCTCCGGCAAAGATCTGTCGCCACAGGATGACCGCCATGGCCGCCCCGCCCTTCCTCGGCCGCTTCCCGACCACCCGCCCCCGCCGCAACCGCGCGGACGACTGGACCCGACGCCTGGTGGCGGAGACGGTGCTGACCCCGGCCGACCTGATCTGGCCGCTGTTCGTGATCGAGGGCGAGGACGCCCGCCAGCCAGTCGCCAGCATGCCCGGGGTGGAGCGGCTGTCGATCGACCTCGCCGTCGCCGCGGCGGGCGAGGCCAAGGCGCTCGGCATCCCGGCGATCGCCCTCTTTCCCGAGGTCGACAACGCCAAGCGCACCGACGGCGGCGAGGAATCGAACAACCCGGACAACCTGATGTGCCGGGCTACGCGCGCCATCAAGGACGCCCATCCGGACATCGGCATCATCACCGACGTGGCGCTCGACCCCTATACCAGCCACGGCCATGACGGCCTGATGGAAGGCGGGGTGATCGTCAACGATCCGACGGTGGAGGTGCTGGTCGGCCAGGCGCTGGTCCAGGCTCGTGCCGGCGCCGACGTGGTGGCACCCTCCGACATGATGGACGGCCGCATCTCGGCGATCCGCGCCGCGCTCGACGCCGAGGGGTTCGAACTGGTGCGGATCATGGCCTATTCGGCTAAATATGCCTCGGCCTTCTACGGCCCCTTCCGCGACGCGATCGGCTCGGCGGCGACGCTGAAGGGCGACAAGAAGACCTATCAGATGGATCCGGCCAACTCCGACGAGGCCCTGCGCGAGGTCGCGATGGACCTGGAGGAAGGCGCCGACATGGTGATGGTCAAGCCGGGCCTGCCCTATCTCGACATCGTCCGGCGGGTCAGCGAGACCTTCGCCGTGCCGACCTTCGCCTACAACGTCTCCGGCGAATACGCCATGCTGCGCGCCGCGGCGGCGAACGGATGGCTCGACTGGGAGAAGAGCCTGCTGGAGATCCTGACCGCCTTCAAGCGCGCCGGCGCCGACGGCGTCCTGACCTACGGCGCCATCGCCGCGGCGAAACTGCTCGGGCGGTAGGTCGCGGCGAAGGCGCCAGCGGCGGCGCGACAGGCGGACGGCACCGCCTTCGCGCCCGGAGGGGTCATCGATCCAAGCTGCGCTGCGGCCCCTCGGTTCTCCCTTGATCTCCTGCCGGTATTCGGTATCTCTGCGGCCGTCGGCGGCCGCGTGGCCGCCTTTCGTGCTCGTACCTGGAGAATGCCCGCATGGCCTCCCCGTCCGACAAGGATAAAGAGAACATGATCATCGGCGCGGTGCTGGGCGGTGCCGTGTTCGCACTCTTCCTGATCGGCCTGATCACCCTGGTTGCCGGCGGCTGAGCGACCCCGGCAGGGCCGCGGTCTCGGCGAAGAAGGCGCGGATCTCCCGGTCGTGCCATGGCGGCGGTGCCGCCCGGTCGTGGAACGCCACATGGCCGCCGCCGCGGGCCAGCCGCGGGTGCAGCGCCGGATTGCCGCTCCAGCGATATCGCAGGTAGGCCTCGGCCGGAATCCACGGGTCGTCCAGCGCGTGGACCACCAGGGTCGGTATCCGGACGGCATCCAGGAAACCGAGGCCGCTGCAGCGGGCATAGTAGACCTCCGCCGTGCCGAACCCGTTCTTCGGCGCGACGAACTGGTCGTCGAAGGCGTAGACGTGCGGAATCCGCCGCGCGCGTCTTTTTTCCTGCTCGGTCCAGTCGGACGCCGGGGCCGTCGCCTCGGCCACCATGCGCTTCAGGATCCAGCGGTGGTAGACCCGGTTGCGCGGCGCCATCATCCGCTGCTGCGTCGCCTTCAAATCGATCGGCGCGGAGACGGCGGCCGCGGCGTCCAGCGCCGCACCCGAGCCCTCCTCTCCCAGATATTTCAGCAGCATGTTGGCGCCCAGCGAGAACCCGACGGCAACCAGCCCATCAACCGTCACCGCCGGGGGCAGCCCGGCGATCACGGCCCGCAGGTCCTCGCTGCGCCCGGCATGATACTGGGCCTTGCACAGCCGCCGCGACGGCCCGGCGCCCCGCAGGTTGAGCCGCAGCACCGGATGCCCCGCCTCCAGCAGGGTGTGCGCGGTCCGGCGGATGTAGATCGAGTCCTCGCAGCCGGTCAGGCCGTGCAGCAGGATCGCCAACGGCTTGCCTGCGGATGCGGCAGGCCGGTGCCAGCGGCCGATCAGGCGGTCGCCGGTGCCATCCGGCATCTCGAACGCAAGCGTTTCCGCCGGCCAGGGCGAGAGGTCCGCAGCCGGCGAGCCCATGACCGCGGCGAGCGTGTTGCGCAGGGTCTGCAGGTCGCCGCCGCGCCACGGAAGCTTCTCGGCAAACAGCAGGACCGGCGCGTCCGGTGGCCCGTCAGCCATCCAGGAAATCCCGGACCAGCGCGATCTGGTCGTCGGCCATCAGCGCCGGAGCATGGCCGATCCCGGGCAGCGTCACCACCTCCGCCTTCGGTCCGCGCGCCGCCATGTCCGCCGCCGTCTCGGCCGTCAGCACGGCCGACTCGGCGCCGCGGATGACCAGGACCGGACAACCCACCGCGTCGTAGACCGGCCACAGGTCGACATCCGCCGGTGGCGCGGCGCGCAGCGGCGCGGCGATCGCCGGATCATGGTTGCGCGCCAGCCGTCCGTCCGGCAAGCGGCGCCAGCCGTGCTCCGTCAGGTGCCGCCACTGGGCATCGGTCAGCGGACCGAAGCCGGCGGCGACCTGCCTGAGATGGGCTTCGAGCGCCTCCAGGTCGTCGAAGGCGCGGTCCTCCAGGCCCGCGGCGATCGCCGCAAGCCCGGGGCCCGGCACGAAGGGCCCCACGTCGTTCAGCACCAGGCGGCGGATCGGCGTGCCCGGCATCGCCGCGAGCAGCATGCCGATCAAACCGCCCATCGAAGTGCCGACCCAGTCGACCGTCCCGACATCCAGCCGGGCGACCAGCGCCGCCATGTCTGCGCAGTATTGCGGCAGGGCGTAGTGCGCCGGATCGGCCAGCCAGTCGCTGGCGCCGCGGCCGACCACGTCCGGGCAGGCCACCCGCCGGCCAAGCCCGACCAGGCTTCCGGCAAGGGCATCGAAGTCGCGCCCGTTGCGGGTCAGGCCATGGACGCAGACAACCGTCTGCGCCGCTTGGCCGGGCCCGTGCTCCCAATAGGCGACGCGATGGAACCCGGCGGGACTGAGGCCCAGGAAGAAGCGCTGTCTCATGGCCGGGGAGGATAGTGCGGTCGGCCCGCAGTGCCAGGGGCTTGGTGCGGCGGCGGTGCCGGGGAGCCCGGGCCGTCAGTCGGGCAGGCCGACCCGCTTGCGGAAGTCGGGGTCACGGATGTCGATCTCCTCGCCGCCGGCGAGGTCGTCCGCCGAGGGCGTGGAAAGGTAGACCATCGCCTGCGCCGGCTGCTCCGGCGGCGCCAGGTCCTCGCGCTTGAGCTGGCTGACCGGGTTGAGGCCGCTGGCGCGGATCTTGACCTGCATTCCGGTGTCCACGACGCCGGGCCGGAACCCGAAGACGCGCAGCCGCTTGCCCTCCTCCAGGGCCAGCGAGCGGGTCAGCATGGCGAGCCCCGCCTTGCCGGCGCAATAGGCGCTCCAGCCCTCCAGCGGCCGATTCGCGGCGCCGGAGGAGACGTTGATCAGCGTGCCCCGATCCTTGATGAGGTGGGGCAGCGCCGCCCGCGCCGAATTCATCGCGCCGATCAGGTTGATCCGGATGTTCTCCGCCCAGGTCTCCGGGTCGGCCGCCGCGAAGCGGGCGATCGGATCGATGACGCCCGCATTGTTGACCAGCACGTCGAGCCGACCGAACGCCTCCACCGTCCGGTCCACCGTCTGGCGGACCGAGGCATAGTCGGCCACGTCGCAGCTCATGGCGACCGCGCGGCCGCCCTCGCCGTCGATGGCGTCGGCGATTTCCCGGCAGGCGGCGTCGCTGCGCGACGCGAGGGCCACCGCGGCGCCGGATCGCGCGAAAGCCCGCGCCGTCGCCGCGCCGATGCCCCGGCTCGCGCCGATCACGAGAACGCTCTTGCCTGCCAGTTTCGTCATGCCGCCTTCCTTGCCCGTTCCGCATAGGACGGGCGCAGCGGCGGATCCGCCAGGGCCACGAACCGACCCCGGCCGAAGCCGTTGAACCCGGTGTTCAGCGCGGTCGAATACGCGCCGCACTGGCCGATCTCGATCCAGTCGCCTTCGCGCGCGTCGTCCGGCAGGGTGAACGGGCCGACCATCTCGTCGATCGGGTCGCAGGTCGGGCCGAACAGACGGAAGTTGCTCACCGGGCCGGCCGTCGCGCCGTCCGACCGGATCAGTCTGACCGGCAGACGGATACCCGGCAAGCGCAGTTCGCTCAAGGCCCCGTAGACGCCGTCGGTGACATAAAGGGCATCATCCTTGCGCAGCACCACCCTGACAATGACCGACAGCCCCTCCGCAACCAAGGCCCGGCCGGGCTCGCAGGCCAGCCGCACTTCAGGTCCGAAGCCATGGTCCGCCAGCGCGGCGCGGATCTCGGCGACAAACGCCTGCAGCGGCGGCGGCTCGACGCCGACATAGGGCGCCGGAAACCCGCCGCCGACATCCAGGGCCGCGATCTCCACCCCCGCCAACCGCCGTGCCGCGTCGGCCAGTTCGATCGCCCGGCGCCACGCCAGCGGGTTCAGGCATTGCGACCCGACATGGAAGGTGAGCCCGACCTTGCGCGTCCGGCCTTCCGCGGTCCGCGCGGCATCGGCGAGCAGCCGTGCCGCCTCCGGCACCGAAGCGCCGAACTTGCCGCCCAGGTCCTGCACCGCCGCGCCGCGCGGAACGTCAAGGCGGATCATCAGCTCTAGGTCATCGGCGTCGCCCGTCTCCTCGACGATCTTGGCCAGCTCCTCGGTGCAGTCGAGGGCGAAAACCCGAACGCCGTGCACGCGATAGGCGCGAGCGATGTCCGCACGACTCTTGACCGGGTGCATGAAATGGCACTCCGCCTCGCCGAACCGGCTGCGGACCGCCTCCAGCTCGCCCATCGAGGCGACGTCGAAATGCCGCACGCCGCCCTCAGCCAGCGCGTCCAGCACCCGCGGGTCGTCGTTGCACTTGACGGCGTAGAGTACCGCCCCCGGAAATCCCTCGACGAAGCGCCGCGCGGTCGCCGTCAGGGCGTGCGGACGCAGCCCGTAGACCGGACTGTCCGGCCGCAGGTCGCCGACCATGGCGGCCGCGGACTCATAGCGCTCCAGCATGTCCCTCTCCCTCTCATGGCGACGGCGGAGAGTCCTAGATACGGGCGATGGAACGCGTTGAAAACAGGGCATAAATCGAAAGACGAAAAAAGATTGCTCATTACGTCGGGCGGGCTTGCCGCCGGGGTATCGGGGGTGGAACGAGACAGTCGCGCAAGATCGTTTCGCTCGACGACTTTAGGTCGGACCACCTGTCCGACCTAGGTGTGCTCGGCGACCACCGCCCGCTCCGCCTCGATCAGCAGCTGGGCGGCCACCGCGACGGCGATCTCCTTCGGGTGCTTGCCTCCGATTCCCGGGATGCCGATCGGGCAGACCAGCTTCGCCGGGTCGAGCCCGACCTTCGCCAGCCGCCGGTCGAACCGGGCGCGCTTGCTGTCAGAGCCGATCAGCCCGACCCAGCCGGCATCGCCGCGCTTCAGCGCCGCCTCGACCAGCTTCAGGTCGATGTCGTGGCTGTAGGTCATCACGAGATAGAACGCCCCCGGCGGCGCGGTCTCGATCTCCGCCTCGGGCGCGTCGGTGTGCTCGATCGTGACGTTGGCGGGCACGATGTCGGGGAACAACTCCCCGCGCGAATCGATCCAGCGCACCCGGATCGGCAGGTCGCCGAGCACCTGGACCAGCGCCTGCCCGACATGCCCGGCACCGAACAGCAACAGGGTCGTCGGCTCTGGCAGCATCGGCTCGAACAGCAGCGCGGTATGCCCGCCGCAGCACTGGCCCAGCGCCGGGCCGAGCGGGAAGTCCTCCAGCCGCGCCGCCGCAGTGCCCGCGGCCAGCATCTCCCGCGCGATCTGTTGTGCCCGGTACTCCAGGTTGCCGCCACCGACGGTGCCGGCAAAGCGGTCGCGAAAGACCACCATCTTGGTACCGGCCGTGCGCGGGGTCGATCCGTCGGCGCTGGCCACGGTCACCAGCACGCAGGCCTCCCCTGCCTGGCGCGCCTGGCGCAGCGGCTCCAGCCAGTCGCGTCCCGTCATCATCGCCCGATCCTCCCGCCGCCCCTATTCCGCGGCCTTTCGCGCGGCAGCGGCGGCACGAACCGCCTCGCACGCCGTCAGCACCCGCTCCGGCGTCGCCGGCGCGTCGAGCCGAACCGGCTGCCGGTGCCCTCCGACCGCCGCCACGGCATCCTTCAGCGCCAGGTATGCGCTGATCCCCAGCATCAGCGGCGGCTCACCGACGGCCTTCGACCGGTGAATCGCATCCTCCCGGTTGGGCATTCCGCTGACCAGTTCCACATTGAACGCCTCCGGCACGTCGCCGGCGGTCGGGATCTTGTAGGTCGACGGCGCATGGGTGCGCAGCCGGCCCTCCCCGTCCCACCACAGTTCCTCCGCCGTCAGCCAGCCCATGCCCTGGACGTAGCCGCCCTCCACCTGCCCCAGGTCGATGGCCGGATTGATGCTGTCGCCGCAGTCGTGGAGGATGTCGACCCGGGTGATCCGGTATTCCCCGGTCAGCGTGTCGATCGCCGCCTCGGTGCAGGCCGCTCCGTAGGCGAAATAGTAGAACGGCCGGCCACGGCCCTCCTCCCGGTTCCACCAGATCTTCGGCGTCTTGTAGAAGCCGGTTGCCGACAGCGAGACGCGGTTGAGATAGGCCAGCTTGCAGGCTTCGCCGAAGCTCATCTCTCGCTCGCCGACGTGCACCGCGTTTTCTTCGAACGCAACGACTTCCTGCGCGACCTTGAAGTGCTCTGCAAAAAACTCGGTCATTCGGTTGCGGATCGCCATCGCGGCGTTCCGCGCCGCTGCGCCGTTCAGGTCGGTCCCGGAGGATGCCGCGGTCGGCGAGGTGTTGGGAACCTTCCCGGTGTTGGTGGCGGTGATCCGCACGCGGTCGATGTCGATGCCGAACGCCTCGGCGACGATCTCGGCGACCTTGATGTAGACGCCCTGCCCCATCTCGGTGCCGCCGTGGTTCAACTGGACCGATCCGTCCTGATAGACCTGGACCAGCGCGCCCGCCTGGTTCAGGTGGGTGACGGTGAACGAGATGCCGAACTTCACCGGCGTCAGCGCCAGCCCCTTCTTGACCAGCGGGCTGGAGGCGTTGAAGGCGTCGATGTCCTGCCGCCGACGCGCATAGTCCGCGCCTTCGGCGAGCCGGTCGACCAGATCCGGCGCGATGTTGTCGGTCACCCTCATCCAGTAGGGGGTGACGTCCCGACCCGGACCGCCGTAGAAGTTCGCGCGCCGGACCTCCAGCGGATCCCGGCCCAGCGCGCGGGCGATCTCGTCCACGACGTATTCGATCGCCACCATCCCCTGCGGCCCGCCGAAGCCGCGGAAGGCGGTGTTCGAGACCGTATGGGTCTTGCAGCGGTGCCCGGTGATCCGCGCCGCCGGCAGGTAGTAGGCGTTGTCGGCGTGAAACATCGCCCGGTCGACCACCGCGTTCGAAAGGTCCGGAGACATCCCGCAGCGGCCGGCCAGGTCCATCTCCAGACCCTCGATCCGGCCGTCGTCGTCGAAGCCGACGGCGTAGTGGACGAAGAAGTCGTGGCGCTTGCCGGTCATCAGCATGTCGCTGTCCCGGTCGAGCCGCAGCTTGACCGGCCGGCCGGTCCGGTGCGCCAGCAGCGAGGCGATGCAGGCGATCAGGGCCGGCTGCGTCTCCTTGCCGCCGAAGCCGCCGCCCATGCGGCGGACCTCCACCGTCACCGCGTGATCCGGCTTTCCCAGCACCTTGGCGATCAGGTGCTGCACCTCCGACGGGTGCTGGGTGGAGGAGTGGACCAGCAGGTCGCCGTCCTCCCGCGGCTGGGCGTAGGCGATCTGGCCTTCCAGGTAGAAATGGTCCTGGCCGCCGATCTCCAGTTCCCCGTCCAGGCGCCGGGCCGCCCCGGCGACCGCCGCCGCCGCGTCGCCGCGGGCGAAGGTCAGCGGCGGCGAGACGAAGCTCCGCTTCTCCAGGGCCTCCCGCGCGGTCAGGATCGCCGGCAGATCGTCGTAGCCGATCGTCACCGCCTTCGCCGCGGCGATCGCCTGGGCCGGCGTCTCCGCCGCCACCGCGGCAACCGCCTGCCCGACGTACTCCACGAGGCCGTCCGCCAGGACCGGGTCGCCCGGGAAGACCGGGCCGATGTCGATCTCCCCTGGCACGTCCGCCGCCGTGATCACCGCGTGGACACCGGGCATCGCCGCCGCCGCCGCCGTCTCGATGCCGGTCAGGCGGGCATGCGCCCGTGCCGACATCACCACGCGGGCGTGCAGCGTTCCCGGCAGTTCCGGAAGGTCGTCGGTGTAGAGCGCCTCGCCTGCGACATGCTTCACCGCGCTGTCGTGGGGCAGCGCCTCGCGGACGCCGCCGCGGGCCTTGCGCTTGGCCAGACGGGTGCCGGGAGCCGTGCCGTCGTCAGCCATGGCTCTCCCCCTTCGCCGCGGCCAGGCCGGAATCCTGGCCGGTGCTTTCGAGATAGAACTTCATCAGGAGATTCCGCGCCACCATCGCACGATAGTCGGCGCTGGCGCGCATGTCGGTCAGCGGCGTGAAGTCGGATGCCAGCGCCGCCATGCCGGCGGTCACGGTTTCCACCGTCCAGGGCCGGCCCTCGATCGCCGCCTCGCAGGCCCGCGCCCGCGCCGGGACGGCCGCCATGCCGCCGTATCCGGCGCGGAACCCCGTCGCCTTGCCGTCGACCAGCCGCATCGCGAATCCGGCGCAGACGGCGGAGATGTCCTGGTCCGGCCGCTTGGAGACCTTGTAGACGCCGACCAGCCGGTCGGCCGGGCCGAGCGGGATGCGGATCCGCTCCACGAACTCACCCGGCTTCAGGTCCTTCTGACGGTAGCCGAGGTAGAAGTCCTCCAGCACGACCTCGCGCCGAACACCGCCGCGGTTCAGCACGATCCTCGTGCCCAGCGCGATCAGCGGCGGCATGGAATCCCCGATCGGCGACCCGTTGGCGACGTTGCCGCCCAGGGTGCCGGAATTGCGCACCTGCACCGCTCCCAGACGCCGGACCATGGCGCCGAGGGCCGGGAAACGCCGCTCCAGCGCCGGCAGGGCGTCGGTGTAGGTCGCCGCCGCACCGATATCGAGCACGCCGTCGCGCTCGGTCACGTCGGCCATGTCGGCCACGGCGCCCGTATAGATGATCGGCCCCAGCGCGCGGTGGTCCTTGGTCACCGAAAGACCCACGTCGGTGCCGCCGCCGAGAATCTGGCTGTCGGGCGCCTCGGCCAGCAGCGCCGCCAGCTCCGCAACCGAGGTCGGGGCGCGGTACCAGTCGAGCGCCAGGCCCCGGCCCGGCGGCCGCCGGCAGTCCTTCAACAGCGCCAGGACCGCCGCCTCCGCCGCGGAAAAGCGGTCCTCCCGCCCGCCGGCCAGCCCCTGGCGCGCCGCGGCGACGATCGGGCGGTAGCCGGTGCAGCGGCAGAGGTTCCCCGCCAGCACGTCGTCGATCGCGGCGCGGTCGGGCCTGTCGGGCATCTCCGGATCGTGCGCCATGGCAAACAGCGACATCACGAATCCCGGGGTGCAGAACCCGCACTGCGAGCCGTGGTGGTCCACCATCGCCTGCTGCACGGGGTGCAGCGCGCCCGTCTCTGGGTCCTTCAGGTCCTCGACGGTGAACAGCGCCTTGCCGTCCAGGGTCGGCAGGAACAGGATGCAGGCATTGACCGCGCGGTAGCGCAGCCGTTCAGCCCCCTCGGGCCCGACCGCCTCGCCCAGCACCACGGTGCAGGCGCCGCAGTCGCCCTCGGCGCAGCCCTCCTTGGTGCCGGTCCGCCGCTCCCGCGTGCGCAGCCAGTCGAGTACCGTCACGGTCGGGTCGTCGACCCGCACGGTGCGCACCCGGCCGCCCATGACGAAACGGATCCCCTCGTCCATTCCGATCCTCTCCTGCCGGCCCCGTGAGCGGCGCGCGCGCCACGGACCCGTATAGCGGGCGACTACGCCGCAGGGCGCCCGCCCCTGGAGGCAGGCGGGGCACCCAACCCCTTGATTAGACGCCATATGGTCGGCGACGGCAATGCCGCCAACGGTATGTGCGGCGATCAGGAGCCGGTGGCGTATTCGATCTTGCGGGTCGCCCAGCCGGTGAACCGCCGCTCGATCAGGGCGAAGACCGCGTACATCACGACGCCCATCACCGCGATCACGATCAATCCCGCGAACACCAGCGGGATCTGGAACCGCGAACTCGCCTGCAGCATGAGATAGCCGATGCCCTCGTTCGAGGCGACGGTCTCCGAGATCACCGAACCGACGAAGGCGAGCGTGATCGCCACCTTGAGCGACGCGAAGAAATAGGGCGCCGAGCGCGGCAGGCCGACCTTGATGAGGATGTCGCGCTTCTTGGCACCGAGCGATCGCAGTACGTCCTCCAGCTCCGGTTCGAGCGTGGCGAGGCCGGTCGCGACGTTGACCGCGATCGGGAAGAAGCTGATCAGAAAGGCGGTGATGATCGCCGGCACCGCGCCGATGCCGAACCACACCACCAGCACCGGCACGATCGCCACCTTGGGAATCGAGTTGAAGCCGATCAGCACGGGGTAGAGCCCGTTGTACACCAGGACCGACGACCCGACCGCGACCCCCAGCAGCACGCCGCCGACCACGGCAAAAGCAAACCCGGCAACGGTGGTGTAGAGCGTGTGCAGCGCGTGGCCCATGATGGGGCCTCGGAACTCCAGGAAGGCCTGCCACACCACCGTCGGCCGGGGCAGGACAAATTCCGGCATGTCGAAGGCGATCACCGTCAGTTCCCAGACGACGAAGATCCCGATCGTGACCAGCCACGGCATCGCGGCTTCCAGGCGGCGGTCGCGGCTCATCGGCTGCCTCCCGCCGCAGCGGTGCCGGCCGCCACGGCGGGAGCGGCCGGCGGCGGCGCGCCGGCCGGGGCGCGGACCCTGGAGATGTGGTCGCGAAGGCTGTGCACGATATCGACGAACGCCGGCTCGAACGTCGTATCGAGCGTGCGGGGACGCGGCAGGTCGACGGCCTGCGAGGCGACGATGCGGCCCGGCCGGGCGCTCATCACATGCACCGTGTCGGCCAGGTAGACGGCCTCGCGCAGGTCGTGGGTGACCAGAACCACGGTGAACTTCTGCCGCATCCAAAGCTCCTGCAGCACGGCCCACAGCTCCTCCCGCGTGAAGGCGTCGAGGGCGCCGAACGGTTCGTCCAGCATCAGGAGCTGCGGGTCGTGGATCAGCGCCCGGCACAACGAGGCGCGCTGCTGCATGCCGCCGGAGAGCTGCCAGGGGTTCCTGTCCTCGAACCCGGAGAGGCCGACGGTGGCGAGCAGCGCGCGCGCCTTTTCCTCGTAGGCCCTGCGTTCGCGGCGCAGCCGGCTGCGATGCGGCTCGACGATCTCCAGCGGCAGCATGACGTTCTCGATCGTCGTCCGCCACGGCAGCAGCGTCGGGTTCTGGAACGCCATGCCGACGATCTTCAACGGACCGGCGACCTCCTGATCGGCCACAAGCACCGCTCCGCCGGATGCCGGATGGAGCCCCGTCACCAGCTTCATCAGCGAGGACTTCCCGCAACCCGAGGGTCCGACCACCGCGGAGAACTCGCCGGGCGCGATCCTCAGGCTGGTGCCATCCAGTGCCAACGTGCCTTCGGAACCGCCATAGCGCAGCGCCACCCGATCCAGTTCTACGAACGGCTTCACCGGTCGCGATCCTCCCCCTCGATCGACATTTGCGGGGCCCGGTCAGGACGACACCCTGCCGGGGCCCCGTATTGCTCAGCCTCACCCGCGACGGGTCACATTACCGGAACCGTGATGTCGTCGGGCAGCTGGAGGTCTTCTCGCGGAGGAAGGTAGGCGGGGTCATAGACATCCTCCACCGTCATCGGCCGGTCGACGCCGTAGCTCAGCTTGACCATGTCGATGGCCTCCTGCATCCGCGTCGGGTCGACGGCGCTGAAGCCGTTCTCCAGCACGTGATCGGTCAGCATCAGGGCGTTGAACGACAGCAGCATCCGCTCCCGCTCGATCGCCTCGTCGATCAGCGGATCGCGCGCCTTCAGGGCGGCGATCGCCGCGTCCGGGTCGGCGATGGCGTCGAGATGGCCGCGCACCACCGCGCGGATGATGCCGGTCACCGCCTCCGGATTCTCCGCCGCCCAGGTTTGGGTGGTGATGATCGAGGTGGAGTAGAGGTCGACGCCGTAGTCCGGATAGCGCATCACCACGATGTCCTCCTCGGCGATGCCCGCGGCCTTCAGGCTCTGGATGCCGGAGGTCAGGAAGCCCGTGATCGCATCCGCATCGCCGGTCGCCAGCATGGTCTCGCGCAGCTGCGGCGTGACGGTCATCCACTCGATCAAGTCCTCGTCGATTCCGGTCGCCTGGGCGAAGGCCGGGAACAGCTGCCGTCCGGCGTCGAAGTCAGGCGCCGCCAGGATCTTGCCCTCCAGGTCCGCCGGCTCGTCAATTCCGTTGCCGGCGAGCGTCATGGCCGCCAGCGGCGACGCGTCGAGCAGCACGGCGACGGCGATCAGGTCGCTGTCCGGGCTCTCGGCGTTCAGCCGGATGGTGGGGTTGATGTCCGCGACGCCGATGTCGTACGTGCCGGCCGCCACCTTGACCGGCACGTCGCCCGAGCCGTAGCCGCGGTCCATGGTGACGTCGAGGCCCTCCTCCTCGAAATAGCCGCGTTCCAGCGCCAACAGGAAGGGCGCCTGCGGCCCCTGGAAGGCCCAGTCCAGGCTGAATTTCACCGGCAGCAGGTCCTGTGCGGAGGCCGCACCCGAAAGCCCCACCGCCACGGCAGCGGCGCCCAGCGCGCTCGTCCAGCGGCGACCTCGGCGCACTGTCTCTCCCGTACGTCCCTTGCTCGTCGTCATGGTTCTCTCCCTGTCCGCGCACCGGCGGGCCGTTCCTGGGGCGGCGGCCGGCGTCCGGAGCGCCTTCCCAGCAAGCGGCGTACCAGAGTGGGAGAGGGCCAGATGCAGGGTTCGAGCTACCGCGCTGCGCGGTGATGGCCCAACAATTGTGCAACGCGGCTAAACCAGCGGCAGAAATACACGGTAATTTCCCTACTATTGCGAGGGTTTTTCGGCCGTACGGCCCCTTGCCATGACTTGCCTGACCGGCCCATCATCCCGGTCATGAGCGAAACCGACCGCTGCACCCTTGCCGCCCTGAACGCGATGCCGGCGGACGACTTCGTCGCGGCCCTAGGGGGCGTCTTCGAGCACTCGCCCTGGATCGCCGAAGGCGCCGCGGCTGGGCGGCCGTTTTCCAGCATCGGCGTGCTGCACGACGCGATGTGCGCCGTGGTTCGCCAGGCCGGCCCGGAAAGGCAACTGCAGTTGATCCGCGCCCATCCTGACCTTGCGGGCAAGGCGGCGCGCGCCGGCGCCCTGACCGATGCCTCGAGCGGAGAACAGCGGGGCGCCGGCCTCGACCGGCTGACCGATGCCGAGTATCGCCGGTTCGAACAGCTCAACACCGCCTACAAGGCGCGTTTCGGCTTTCCCTTCGTGATTGCCGTCAAGGGCCTGGACAAGCACGACATTCTGGCAGCCTTCGAACAGCGCCTGCAGCACGACCGGGAGCAGGAGCGGGCGACGGCGCTGGACCAGATCGCCCGCATCGCACGCTTTCGGCTCGATGCGCTGGTGGTCGAGACCCCGATCGAAGAGGAGGAGTCTCCGGGATGGGACGCCTGACGACGCACGTGCTCGACACCGCCCACGGCCGGCCCGCTGCCGGCCTTGCGCTGGCGCTGGGCCGCCTCACGGCGAACGGTGAGGTGGAGATGGTCAAGACGGCGACGACCAATGCCGATGGACGGACCGACCGGCCGCTCCTGGAAGGCGAGGCTCTCACCCCGGGCACCTACGAATTGCGCTTCCACGTGGCGGAGTATTTCCGCGATGCGGGCGTCGAGCTGCCCGACCCGCCCTTCCTGGAGATGGTGCCGATCCGGTTCGGCATCGCCGAAGCCGAGCGGCACTATCACGTGCCCCTGCTCGTCTCGCCCTGGTCCTACTCGACCTATCGCGGGAGCTGACCGGCGGGTCACCGCTGCGCGATGGTGAGCCGCTCGGGATAGATGAAGCCGTTGACCGCATAGGTGCGGCGACCGAGCGATTTCGTCGGCTCCCACCAGACGCGTACGGCCGACCAGTCGTTGGCGTCAGACACGTCGACCACGCGCACGCCCCAGTCCATTCCGCCCCGGGTCGCCCGGTTGTTGCCCCAGTTGGCGTGGTCGACCAGCACTTCCCGGTCGCTGATCACATCCGCCACCACGGAGACATGGCCGTAGCGAAGGCGGTCGCTGCGGCCGAACACCATGACCGCCCCGGGGACCGGCCGGTCACCCCGGCGGAAGCCTTCCTCCGCCGCCGCATTCCACCAGGTCCAGGCGTCGCCGTAGATCTCGATGCCGGACATTTCGCGCGCGAACGGAACACACTGCCAGCGCCTCTCGTGCTCCCTCTGCCGCAGGGCGACCATGCGCAGGGCCCGTGGATAATCGGCCGCGTCGGCGAAGAGATCGGGATGGGGACTGACGACGGGGCGATCGGCCGAGTCGTTGCCGGTGACGGTACAGGCGGCAAGGAAGCCCGCCGAGAGGCACGCGAATAGACCGTTGCGGACCCCGCGGGTCCGTGTCTGCCCGACCGTCATGTCGCCTCCAAGATGCTCCCTTTTGGAACGGCGATATCACGCGCGTACGCCATCGGCCAAACGAAAAATGGCGGAAAATCGGCTTTTCGACGGCCATAATCCGGACATTTCACTTGAAATGTGGCGATATTCTTTATTTATTTTCAATAAGTTAGAAGATTTTTCTCCAATTTCTAACGAAGTGGGGCGGATCGTCGGCGTCCCCGTACCTTTAAAGGCGATGCCAGGCAAGCATTTGCGAGAAGGTCTTCACCTCGTGTGGCCGTCCGTACGCCTGCCACGATCGACGGATCCTGTCGGCGATTGCTCCCGGCCGGACCCTGGACCATGATTGACGGTGCTGATCGATGCCGCGATGCAGAAGGGTCCGCCGCGATGGATCTCCGCTTCTATCCCCGTGACCTCGCCGGCTACGGACCCGAGCCCCCGCATGCCGCCTGGCCGGGCGACGCGCGCGTCGCGGTGCAGTTCGTGGTCAACTACGAGGAGGGCGCAGAGCGCTCCCTGCTCCACGGCGATGCAGAGTCGGAGGCGTTCCTGTCGGACATCGTCGGGGCCGCGCCGCTGCCGGGCGTGCGGCACATGAACATGGAGTCGCTCTACGACTACGGAGCCCGTGCCGGATTCTGGCGGCTGATGCGCCTGTTCGGCGACCGCAGCCTGCCTTTCACCTGCTTCGCCGTCGGCATGGCGCTGGCGCGCAACCCGGCCGCCGCACGGGCCATGGCGGAGGCGGGGCACGAGGTGGCGAGCCATGGCTGGCGCTGGATCGACTACCAGTATGTCGACGAGGCGACCGAACGGGAGCACATCGCGCGCGCCTACGACACGATCGCCGAGCTGACCGGGACGCCGCCGGCCGGCATGTATCAGGGCCGCACCTCGCCCAACACGCTGCGGCTGACGCTGGAGCATGGCGGCTTCGCCTATTCCGCCGACAGCTACGCCGACGATCTGCCGTATTGGGAGACGACGCCCGGCCGGCCGATCCTGATGGTGCCCTATACGCTCGACGCCAACGACATGCGCTTCGCGACGGCGCAGGGGTTCAATTCGGGCGACCAGTTCTTCGCCTATCTGCGCGACGCGTTCGACGCCCTCTATGCCGAAGGGATGGACCGGCCTAGGATGATGTCTGTCGGCCTGCACTGCCGGCTCGCTGGCCGGCCCGGCCGTGCCGCGGCTCTGGCGCGGTTCCTGGACTACGTCCAGGGCCACGATCGGGTCTGGGTCTGCCGCCGGATCGACATCGCGCGGCACTGGGCGGCGCTCCATCCGGCGCCGGCCGCCTGACCGGCCGCCGATGCCCGAGACGGATTGTCCGGCACCAGACTCGATGGACTCCCGGAGCAGCCGGGTTGTGAAGGCAAGGTGAGGGCCGAAGGAGGAGCCCGGCCCTCATGTTCCGTCCACGATCCGATGGGTCACCCAATCGGCGCCCGGTTTCCGGCGGCGCGCGGCGCCGGACTGCATTATCGTCGCCACATGGTGTTCGACCTGCCCGATGGCGACACGCTGTACGCCGCCCTTCTTGCCCGAGACGCGAGGTTCGACGGGCGGGTCTGGGTCTGCGTGACCTCCACCGGCATCTTCTGCCGTCTGACCTGCCCGGCCCGAAAACCTCTCCGCGAGAACTGCTCCTTCCGCCCGACGGTCGCGGAGTGCCTCGCTGAAGGCTACCGACCCTGCAAACGCTGCCACCCGCTATCGTCCGCCGCGACGGCCGACCCGACGGTGCGGGACCTCATCGAGCTGCTCGACGCGGACCCCGGTCGTCGCTGGAGCGAGACGGACGTTGCCGGCATGGGCTACGACCCCTCGACCGTCCGGCGCGCGTTCCGGCGGCAGTTCGGCATGACCTTCCTTGAGCTTGCGCGTACGCGACGCCTGATGCTCGGCTTCACCGCGCTGGCCGAGGGCGAGCGGGTCATCGACGCCCAGCTCGAGGCCGGCTTCTCCTCACCGGCAGCGTTCCGCGCAGCGTTCGCGCGGCTTCTCGGATGCCCGCCCGGGGCGCTCCGGAAAGGCGGCCAGCTTCAGGCCAGCTGGATCGCGACACCGCTCGGGGACATGGTGGCGGTCGCCGGCGCGCGGCACCTGCACCTTCTGGAGTTCGTGGACCGCAGGGCGCTGCCGTCCGAACTGTCCCGGCTGTCCAGGGCCGCGCGGGACGGGATCGGCCTCGGGCGGCCCGAGCCGGTCCTTCAGGCCGAGCGCGAGCTCGGCGAATACTTCGCCGGGCGGCGCGCAAGGTTCGAGACCGCCCTGCACCTTTCGGGCAGCCCTTTCGCCCAGGCCGTATGGGAGGAATTGCGTTGCATTCCCGCAGGCACCGTGCGCAGCTATTCCGAGATCGCCCGCGCCATCGGCAAGCCCGGCGCGGTGCGTGCCGTCGCCCGGGCGAACGGCGCGAACCAGGTGGCCCTGATGGTGCCTTGCCACAGGGTGATCGGCGCGGACGGCAGCCTCACCGGATACGGCGGCGGCCTCTGGCGGAAGCGGCGATTGATCGAGATCGAAGCGCAATACCGCGGGTCCGCCACGGCTGCGGAGTGACGCATCAGTAGAGGCGGAGCCCCGCCGCGACGAGGTCGGCGAGCGGCGCATGGACCGCGCGCCGGTGACGCCGTCGGGATCGCCGAGGATCGGAATCCGCTTTAGATCGCCTCCACCGCCTCGCCCGTGCGGTCGCGCAGGCGGGCGTCGGCGACCTTGCGGATCTCGTCGCGCACGTCGGGATGAGTCTTGAGGAACCGGCGGAAGTCCCGCCCCGGCAGTTCCAAGAGCCGGCAATACGCGATCGCGGTGACGTCCGCCGTCCGCCGCCGCCCGGTCAGGAGCGCCAGTTCGCCAAAGAATTCACCACGCCCCAGGCGCCGCTGGATCGAATCGCGCCGGACTTCGACCGCGCCCGAGGCGATGAAGTACATCGAATCGCCCCGCTCGCCGCGGCTGACCAGCCGATCACCGGGCACGGCCAGCCGGGCCTTCATCAGACCGCAGATCTCGCGCAGCGACCGGTCGTCGAGCGCGTCGAACATCGGAAACCGCCGAACCAGCTGCACCACCGACAGTTCGAGGTCGAGGTGCGGCCGGCGCTCGATCTCCCGCCGGTCACGGTCGATCCGGCGCATCAGGTCGATATAGACCTCCTGCGTGATCGCCGATTCCTGGCGCAGCACGCGGATCTCCTCCGCCTCCATCCGCAGCGCCGCGCGGGTCATGAAGCGCTGCTGCAGGTCTTCGGCATAGGTCGGGTATTGCAGCCGCAGGGCCTCCAGCGCCTGTTCGCAGCTCGCCATCCGTTCATCCAGGTCCGCGCGCAGCGCCTCGGTCGCCTCCTCCCCCAGGAGCGGCGTCAGCTTCGCTTCGGTGAAGCCGCGCAGATTGCCGATCACCATCCGGCTGACCAGCAGCATCTCGAACCGGTCGCCCAGGCGGCGGGCCAGCGGCCGTTCCAGGCCCAGCCACCGGTGCATGAGGTTGGCGGCCCGGAAGGCGATACGGAACTGCAGTGAATCGAGGGCCGACCGGCGATAGGCCTCCCGCCCACCGGTCTTCGCCGCATCGCGCAGCCTGCCTGCCTTCGCCACCAGCCGGACGACCGTGTCGCGCGAAACGGCGCCGCTGGCGAAATGCTCGTAGTAGAGTTCCTCCTCCCGGTTGGCGAGGGCGATCAGGCCCAGCCGCTCGCGGGCGGCGGCGTCCAGGTCGGCGCCAGTGCGCGCCTCCGCCACCATGGCCTTGCGCCGGGCGCGATAGGTGTCGATCGCCCGGTTGATCACGCCCTGGTCCAGCCGGTGCTCGCGCCCTGCCCGCTCCAGCCGGTCGGCGACATTGCCCAGCGCCAGGGCGATCGTCCGGTCGCGCAGGGCGCGGTCCAGCGGCGACAGTCGGTCCAGTCGGAGCAGGCGGATCACCGGGCGCAGCGTCGTGGCGTTGACCAGCAGGGTGAAGAACACGAAGCCGGTCGCCAGCACGCCGACGAAGCGCTTGACGTCCGGCGGCACGCCGGGCGTCTCCGTGACCGCCAGCGCGAGGGCCAGGGTGACCGCACCGCGCAGCCCGCCCCAGAGGATCACCGCCTTGTACGGGCCATCGACCCGCTCCCCCAGCCCCAGCGCCGAGAGCGCCGGCATCAGCCCCCAGAGCACCGCCGCCCGCGCGACGAAGGCGGCGCCGAGCGCGATCGCCAGCAGTCCGACTTCGCCCCAGGTCGCCTGCGCCACGAAGCGCGGCACCAGCATCGCCGCGAACACGAAGATCAGGCACGACGCCCAGAACCCCAGTTGCGCCCAGACGGCGTCCATGTCGGCCCAGGTCCGCCGGCTCAGCCGCATGCGGCCCTGGGCCGCGATGTTGAGCGCCGCCGTCACCACCGCGACGACGCCCGACACATCGATCAGCCGCTCGGCCCCGAGATAGGCGCCATAGGCGAGCGCCACCGACACCGAGATTTCCGCGAGCGGCAGGTTGCGCAGCGGCCGCATCAGCACCATCGCCGCCCACGCCGCCGCCCAGCCGAACAGCACGCCGCCCAGGAACGCCTTGGCGAAGGCGATCGCCCCGTCGCCCAACGACAGGGATGCCCCCTCCGCCACCGCCGCCAGCAGCAGGGTAAACAGAACGATCGCCGCTGCATCGTTGAACAGGCTCTCGCCCTCGACCAGGATCGACAGCCGCCGCGGCGCCCCGACGTCGCGGAACACGTCGATCACCGCCACCGGGTCCGTGGTCGCGACGAGAGCGCCCAGCAGCAGGCAGGCGGCCAACGACACCGACGCGACCGGCGCCAGGGCGAAGCCGATGGCGAAGGTGCAGACCAGCACCGCCACCACCGCCAGCAGCAGGATCGGCGCGATATCGTCGATCATCCGGCGAACATCGATGGTCAGGCCGGTCTGGAACAGGAGGATCGGCAGGAAGGTCGACAGGATCGCATCGGCCCCGAGCGGCAGTTCCGTCAGCACGCGCAGCGCCGCCGCGGCCGGCCCCAGCTCCGCCCGCCAGCCCCAGCCGAACCAGGCGGCCGCTCCGAGCCCCAGGCCGAACAGCGCCAGAAGCACCGAATGGGGCACCCGCAGCCGTCGCGCGACCGGCTGCAGCAGCCCGATGACCGTCAGCAGCACGGCAATCGTCAGGAGGATCGTCGAGATCGCGGCCATGGTCGAAGTATGCCCGCTGTCCTCGTCGTACGTCGTCCCCAAAGGTCGAAAAATGGGAACCAGTCAGGCGCACGGGCGGGCTCCCCTCAGGCCCGGCGCTTCCGCAGCGATGCGCGACGCTCAGCAGGGTCCCCGCCCTCGTGGGCATGACCTTGATCGAAAATGAACGGGCGTACGGCCCTACCGTACCCGCTGCGCGCCGAAGCGGTGCGGCGGATCGGCGAGGTCGTCCTGGGCGGCGATCAACTGGATCTCCCGCGCCCCGGCCATGCGCGTCCTGTCCATCACAGCGAAGACGGCCGCCGCGGTCGTCTCCAGCGCATCGGGGACCGAGCCATGGCGCAGCAGTCCGGCCAGAAACAGCGCGCTGGTCAGGTCGCCCGCCCCGTTGACCGACAGCGGCAGCCTCGGCGTGCCGATCAGCCAGGCGCCCTCGCCCGACACCGCCAGCATCTCGATCGTGTCCGCCGGCCCTTCCTGGCGCTGCAGACTGGTGACCAGCACGATCCCCGGACCCATCGCCCGCGCCGCGTCAGCCGCGGCCAGCGCGCCGTCTAGCGAATCGCAGCGCCGCCCGGTCAGGAACTGCAGCTCGAACTGGTTGGGCGTGATGACGTCCGCGACCGGCACCGCGTGATCGCGCATGAGTTCCGGTATGCCCGGCCTGACGAAGAAGCCGCGGCCGACGTCGCCCATCACCGGATCGCAGAGGTAGAGCGCGCCCGGACGCGCCGCGCGCACCTTCGCCACCGCGTCCAGGATGACCGTGCCCAGCGCGGCGTCGCCCATGTAGCCCGACAGCACCGCCGAACAGCGCGGGAGCACCCCCCGCTCCTCGATCCCGCGCACCACGTCCGCCACCTGTTCGGCCGCCAGCACCGGTCCGCGCCACGCGCCGTAGCCCGTATGATTGGAGAAGTGCACCGTGATTACCGGCCAGACATCAATGCCCTGGCGCTGCAGCGGGAAGACCGCGGCACTGTTGCCGACATGGCCATAGGCGACGGAGCTCTGGATCGACAGGATGGCGAGCGGAAGGTCGGTCATGGAGGATCCATTCGGGCGATCGGTAGAGCGAAAGGCGGTCAGGAACCGGGCTGCGAGGGGTCGGCAGACGCCAGTTGTGCGGCCATCGCCTCGGCGATCGCCCGATCCGCGGGGTTGGCCGATCGGCTCAGGGCGTCGACCACGCCCGAACGATCGCGCCGGCTGCGGTTCTGACTCAATTTAAACGCGCCGTCCAGACGCTCCACGGCAATCTCGACGCCCGTGATGTGGGGCAGCAATCCCTCGACCACCCCTTTCGGTGCGGTGGCAGTAGACCAGGGATCGGGGCGGCCCGCCTCGAAATGGGCCGACATGCGATCGACCATCTCGGCCAAGGCCGCCGGGTCGGTGATCGTCCGGGCGGTGCCGGCGGCTTGGATTGCGACGTAGTTCCACGTCGGAACGGCGCGCCGCGTGGCATACCAGCGTGGAGAGACATAGGCATGCGGCCCGGAAAAGACGCACAGCACCGGTTGGCCGTCCAGCCTGTCCGCCTGTGGCCCGCCAGCCTGTGGGTTGACGCGCGCCAGGTGACAGGAGAGCACACCGGCCTCCCGGTCGACCAGGAACGGCACATGGCTCGCGGTCGGCCCTTCGGGCCCGGTCGAGACCAGGAGGCCGAAGGGATTTGCCTCGATCGCGTCGAACAGGCGCGACCGATCGGTTTCCGCAAATGCGGCGGGCACGTACATCGCAGGGGATCCGTGACAGAGGTGTCAGGCGACGGCGAGGAAGGGTTCCGGCGAGGCCTTCAGCGTTTCGACCAGGATGCCCAGCCCCCGCTCCAGCTCGGCCTCGTCGCGGGAGGCGGTGAGCGACAGGCGCAGGGCGTGCGGCGTCTCCTCCCGGCCGGGCACGAACAGCTCGGTCGAGGTGAGCGAGACGTTGCGCATCCGGGCGGCCGCCACCGCGTCCTGTGCCCGCCACGGCTCCGGCAGTTCCAGCCAGACGTGAAAGGCGGCGGGCATGGTCTGGTAGGGGAAGTCGCGCAGCATCCGCGCCGCCACCTTCTGGCGGCGGCCGGCGACGGCGCGCGTCCGGGTCGCCAGCAGTTCCGCGGTGCCGTCGTCGATCCAGCGGGACACGATCTCCGCCATCAGCGGGGGCGCCATCCAGTTGGTCGCCCGCGCCGCAGCGGTGAACCGACCGACCCGGTCCTGAGGCACCGCGACGAAGCCGACTCGCATCGCCGGCGCCATCGTCTTCGAGGCGCCGTTGATGTAGACCGTGCGCTCCGGTGCCAGGGCGGCGATCGGAATCTGCGGATGCTCCGGCAGCAGGCCGTAGACGTCGTCTTCGATGATCGTGACGTCGTGGCGTCGGGCGATCGCGGCGATCTCGCGCCGACGGTCCTCGCCCAGCACCGCCGCCGTCGGGTTCTGGATCTCGGGCGTGGTATAGAGGACGCGGGAGCCGGTGGTCTTGCAGGCGGCCTCGAACGCGTCCGGCAGCATGCCCTCCTCGTCCATCGCCACGGGCTTCAGCCCCAGGCGCAGCAGGCTGGCCAGCGCGCGGGTTCCCGACCACGTGTACTGCTCCACCATCACCGTGTCGCCGGGATCGCACAGCGCGGTGAGCGTGGCCGCGATGGCGTGCTCCGCACCGCTGGTGACCAGCACGATTTCCGGATCGACCGCATGGCCGCGCCGCCCGATCAGACGCGCACCGGCCATCCGGTGCTCCCACCGGCCGGTATGCGCCTGATAATTGACCAGGTCCCCCAGCCGGGGCGAGCGGCCGAGTTCCACCATCGCTTCCGCCAGGGCGGTTTCGGCGATGCCGATCGGCGGACGGTTGATTCCGAGCTCGATCGTCTGCGGCCCGCCCACGTCCGGCATGGCCAGCATCGCCGCGGATCGGGCCCCCGCCCGGACGAAGCTGCCGCGGCCCACTTCTCCGACCACGAGGCCCCGCCGCTCCGCCTCGGCATAGGCGCGGCTGACCGTGCCGACGGTGACGCCCAGCCGCCAGGCCAGGTCGCGATGGGTCGGCAGCCGCTCCCCCACCGCCAGGCGTCCGGCATAGATATCCTCGGCCAGCGCGTCCGCGATCCGAACGTATTTCGGTCCCGGGCGGTCCTCGACACGCGGCATCCACATCGTTCTACTCCCAACGAATCAATCTGTGCCGAAGATTGACTCGAAATATGACGACAATCTCGTGTGAGCCAGGATGATACAGGGCGACAATCGGGGCGACAAACAATTTCATTGTCTCGATACGCCGGTGGGCTTGCGGCGCGCTTGCGGGCGTTACACTCTTCCGGTCCCGCGATCGCACCGCCCCCCAGTCACGCACCGCCCCCTCGCCGGAGGTCGACCGATGCCCGCATGCTACTCCGATCTGGACAGCCGGCCCGTCGCCGTGACCGGCGGCGCCTCCGGCATCGGCGCGGCCATCGTCGACGCCTTTGCAGCCCAGGGCGCCCGTGTCGGCATCCTCGACGTCGATACCGACGCGGCGGAGACGCTGGTCGTCGAGATCGAGCAGCGGGGCGACCCCAAGCCGCTCTTCCGCCGCTGCGACCTGACCGATACGGACGCCCTGGGATCAACGTTCGCCGCCCTCGCCGACGACCTCGGCCCGCTTCGCGTGCTGGTGAACAATGCCGGCAACGATGATCGGCACAATCCCGACTCAATCGATGCCGCCTACTGGCGCGACCGGCTGGCGGTCAATCTGGACCATCAGTTCTTCGCGGCGCAGGCGGTCGCGCCGGGCATGAAGGCCGCCGGCGGCGGGGCGATCGTGAACATGGGCTCGATCGCCTGGGTGCTGGGCATGGCCGATCTGCCCGCCTATGCCACCGCCAAGGCCGGGATCGTGGGGCTGACCAAGTCCCTGGCCCGGGCCTGGGGAGGCGACGGCATCCGGGTCAACTGCATCATGCCCGGCGCCATCCTGACGGAGCGTCAGCGCCGGCTCTGGCTCACGGCCGACTACGAGGCCGAGATCATGGCCCGGCAGAGCCTCAAGCGCCATCTGCTGCCGGACGAGGTCGCCGCGCTGGCCGTGTTCCTGGCCAGCGACTCGGCCTCGGCGATCACCGGACAGACGCATGTGATCGACGGCGGTTGGATCTGAAGCGTCCGAAACGCGCCAGCCTCGCCCCGCCCGGCCCGAGGCCCGCCTATTCCTTGCGGTCCTCGACCTCGGTCTCGATCCGAACCTCGGACGTGAGGGTCCTGTGCACCGGGCATTTGTCGGCGATTTCCACAAGGCGGTCGTGCTGATCCGCGTCCAGATTGCCCGAAATCGAGATGCGTCGGCGGATTCTGTCGATGCGCCGGTCCCCGGCCTCGCAGTCCGCGCAGTCCTCCGCATGGACGCGATCGTGGCTCAGGGTCACCGAAACCCGTTCCAGCGGCCAGCCCTTGCGATCGGCGTACATCCGAAGCGTCATGGACGTACAGGCCCCCAGCCCCGCCAGCAGCAGGTCATAGGGGCTGCCGCCGGAATCCATCCCACCGACACTCTCCGGCTCGTCGGCCAGGATGCGGTTGCGGCCCATCTGCACCGTCTGCTGGAACCGGCCGTTTCCTGTTTCCGTTACCCGCACCGCGCCCTTCGAGGGCGCCATGCGCGCCGCCAGATCCTCCTCGGCCGGGGCCTCCAGATAGCGCGTCACCCAGGCCGCCAGCACGTCGGCGACATAGTCCGCGTCTTCCCGGCGCGACAGCAGGTGGTCGGCGTCGTCCAGCGACACGAAGCTCTTGGGGTGTTTCGCCGCCTGGAAGATCAGCCCGGCATTGTCGATCCCGACGATCGCATCGCGCGGCGCGTGGAAGACCAGAAGCGCCTTGCGCAGCGCAGCGATCCGCGCCTGCTGGTTCTGTCCGGCGATATCGTCCAGGAACTGCTTGCGGATCCGAAAGGGCCGTCCGACCAGCCGGACCTCGGCTTCGCCCTCGCGCTCGATCTCCTCGCGATGCGCTTCGAATAGGTGCGCGACATGGGCCGGATCGTAGGGCGCGCCGATGGTCGCCACGGCCTCGGCCTCCGGCACCTCGCCGGCGGCGGCCAGAACGGCCGCGCCGCCCAGGCTGTGGCCGATCAGGATCGACGGCGCCTCCAGCGCCGCGCGCATGTGCGCCGCCGCAGCCTTCAGGTCGTCGACATTGGAGGAGAAGTCGGTATTGGCGAACTCCCCGTCCGAATGCCCGAGGCCGGTGAAGTCGAAGCGCAGTACGGCGATCCCATGCTCGGTCAGGCTGCGGGCGATGCGGCCGGCGGCGAAGATGTCCTTGGTGCAGGTGAAGCAGTGGGCGAACAGGGCGTAGGCCAGCACCGGTCCTGACGGCCGGTCCAGCCGCGCCGCCAGGGTCGCACCGCGGCTGCCCGGGAACTCGATCTTCTCCATCGGCATCCGCCGTCTCCTCGCACCGTCGAGAATGAGGTCCTGACGCAGGCAGGATGACGACCAGCCAGCAGTCCGGCAACCCGGCAACCGGGACCGCTCACACCGCGGCGAAGCGCCAGACGCCGTTCGCTCCGGTGGTCCGGCGGATCAACCCGACCTTCATCAGGCCGTTGAGATGCGCCAGCGCCTCGCCGATCGCGAACAGCATCTGGTGCTGGTCGAGTGCCCTGGGGAACAAGATCCGGGTCACCTCGACCGCGGTCGACGGCTCCAGGCAGGCGCTGAGGACTTCGGCGAGGCGCTCGTCGTGGTGGTCCAGCAACTGCTCGATCCGGCCGTGCAGGCCACGGAACGGCCAATGGTGCGACGGCAGCACAAGCGTCTCTTCCGGCAGGTCCTCGAACTTCTCCAGCGACACGATGAATCGGCCGAGCGGGTCCGACTCAGGCTCACTGGGCCAGACGCTGACGTTCGGGCTGATCACCGGCAGCACCTGGTCGCCGGAGATCAGCAGCCCCAGCCCTTCGCAATAAAGGCAGATCTGCTCCGCCGCATGGCCCTCGACCGCGATCAGGTCCCAGTCGTAGCCGCCGATCGTCAGTTCGTCGCCATCGGCCAGCCGGATGAACTGCGTGGGCAGCCGGGTCACCGCCTTGCGGTAGGCGCCGCCGCGCCCCGCCAGCGGCTCGACCGCCTCCGGAGACACCCCGGCGGCACGATAGAAGGCGCGATAGGCCTCCCGCTCCGCCTCGCCGTCGCCGAGCGTCAGCATCCGGGCGGTCAGCCACTCCGTCCGGCTCATCAGCAACGGCGCCCCGAACCGCTCGCAGATCCAGCCAGCCAGGCCCACATGGTCGGGGTGCATGTGGGTGACGATCACGCGGGTGATCGGCCGCCCCTCCAGCAGGGCGTCGAACCGCGTCTCCCACTCCCCCTTGACCGCATCGCTGCCGAACCCGGTGTCGACCAGGCACCATCCTTCGCGCTCGGCGATCAGCCAGACATTGACGTGGTCGAGCCGGAACGGCAGCGGCAGCCGCACCCAGAGCACGCCCGGCGCGACCTCGGTCGCGAGGTCGGTCGGCGGCTCGGCGCCGAAGGGGAAGTCGAGCGTGTCGTCGTCGGTCATCGAGGCTTCGTGCGGCAAACCGGGCGCCGGGTCAAGCCGCACTCAGCTATCGAGGCCCCACAACAGGGCCAGGTCGAACGCCGCATCCGGCAGATCGTCCGGTAGGGCGCGAGGCTGGTCGAGTTGATCCTCGGGGTCGATGCCCAGCAGCATTGCCAGCGCCGACTTCATCAAGGCCGCCGTGTCGGGGTCATGGGTCTGCGACAGCCCGTGGCGCAGCAGCACCGCGAGGCCGGTCAGTGTCGAGGGCGCTGTCCTTTCCAGGAGTTGCCGGGCCAGGAGCGCATTCGCCTCCGCCAGCAGGCGGGCGTCGCCGAGGCGCTCCGGATCGTCCGCCATCAGGCCGTCGTCGTTGATGGCCTCATACTGCGACCAGGCATCGCGGTAGGCGCGATAGCGGGCGAGGACGGGATCGCGTGCCACGTCGCCGATGCCGTCGCGCAGCACGGCGGCCCTGGTGCCGAGTCGCTCCGGCAGCAGATCCAGCGCCATCTCTGCGGGGCGGCTATGGTATGAGGCAAATTTGGACATGGGCCCGATGCTACGCCTGCTGCCCCGGCACCGCGACCGCACGAATGGATAGGGCGTGTCTGTCTTTCGTGCGGATCGGCCGACGCCAGATACGCCGATGGCGAGCCACGGCCTTCCGCCCGGCGTCGGAAACCGGTATCACTCGTGCACGCCCGATCGAAGGACCCCCGGCATGCCCCCCGCCTCCGAACCGCAGCCGCTGCACCCTTTCCTGCGCCCGCTGTGGCGCCGGATCGCGCTGACCGCCCTGTGTCTCGGCTGGGTGGCCTTCGAGATGGTGTACGGCGGTGACGGCTTCTGGCTGGTACTTGCGATCGGAATGACCGTCTACGCCGTCTGGGACTTCTTCCTGCGCATCCCGGTCCAGCGCCGCCGGCAGCCCTGACCGCCCGATATCCGAAGGGGCCGCCCCGATGGCCGATCTCGTGTTGTTCGATTGCGACGGCGTCCTGGTCGACAGCGAAGTGCTGGCGAACCGGGCAGTGGCGGAGCTGCTGTCGGGCTGGATCCCGGGGCTGGACACGGGCGCCTTTTCCACCCGCTTCGCCGGGGTCAGCGATGCCGAGATCATCGAGGTCCTGGCGCAGGAGCACGGCGTCGCCTTCCCCGACGACCTGGAGCAACGGGTCGACGACGCGATCGATGCGCTGCTGCTGGCCGAACTGAGACCGATAGCAGGAGTCGCCGAGGCCCTGGACGCGATTGCGGGCATCAAGGCCGTCGCCTCGAACAGTCCGCGCCATCGCCTGGATGCATCGCTTGCCCGCGCCGGGATCGCCCATCACTTCGACGACCGCCTGTTCTCCGCTGACATGGTCGCGAATCCGAAGCCGGCCCCGGATGTCTACCGCCTCGCCGCGCGGACCCTCGACGCCGACCCCGCGCGTTGCCTGGTCGTCGAGGATTCGGTATCGGGAGTCACGGCGGCCCGGACGGCGGGGATGACAGTGGTGGGATTCACCGGCGCCTCCCACTCCTGGCCGGAGCACGCCGCCGCGCTTAGGCAGGCCGGTGCCGCGACCACGGTCGCCACAATGGCCGACCTGCCGCCGGCGCTGGCCGCCCTGTCATAGGCATCGGCAGGTCCGGAGGGCGCCGCCCGCAACCTCACGACACCGCCGCTTCCCGGCCCGGCACATCGGCGAATGCCCCCAGGGTGGCCATGAAGGCCGTCAGGGCGGGGTTTCGGGCGGGCGGGGCCCGGCAGACAAAGGCGGTCTCGACGAGGCTCAGTTCCGGTCCCTCCAGTTCGACCGCATGCAGCGCATGGCGGTCGGCGAACAGGTCGACCACCCGCGCCGGCAGAACGGCATAGCCCAGCCCTGCCGCGACACAGCCGACGATGGCGTCGAGGCTGCCGAATTCCGAAATCCGCGCCGGCGGTACGCCCCGTCCAGGTCGCCGGCGCGCAGCCACTCCAGCAGGTCGGCGGTGGGACCCGTCGACAGCACCACGTCGACCTCCGGATGGGTGCGATGGAACGCCGTCAGCACCGGCGGCAGGCGGACGGCGGCCGTCGTCTCCATCGTGCCGATCCGCAGGGTCCCCCGCGGGGCGCCACGTCCCGTCAGTTCGTCGACCGCATCGTCGTGCAGGCGGCAGATCGCCTCCGCCTGGCCGAGCAGCCGGCGGCCCGCCGGCGTCAGCCACAGGTCGCCCGACCGCCGGTCGAAGAGCCGGACCCCGAGCTCCGCCTCCAGCTTCTTGACGTGGGCGGTGACGTTGGACTGGACCGTGTTCTCCCGACTGGCGGCAGCCACGAAACTGCCAAGCCGCGCCACCGCCAGGAACAGGCGAAGAGATCTCAACTGCAAGGGCCGCTTAAGTGGTCGATGCTGGCACAACCTGTACCGAATGATGCGCTGTCCTCCCCAAAAACCGATAGCTCCCCTCTGATACGCAACCTGCTGCGGCGCGGCATAGTGCGGCCCTTCCGCAATGGCTCGTTCGAAGTCGGCGGCATCGATGTGGACCAAACCCTACGCGTAGTCGGTGCCAGTGGTGCTGTCGAACGAAGGATGTACGCTCTGGATACGGTCTCCGAAGGCGCCAAGTGGTCGGCCAAGGACCTTGGACCGATCGTCAGGGGATCGTCCGCATTGAAATCATACGTGTCTTCGAGGCCGTGCGTGACGGTTCCGTCTCCATAGATCCGGTGGCCGTCGCGCCGGAGTTCGAACTCAATCGTCGACCTGACGTCAGCACGTCCGACGCCAAAGTACTGATCAGCTTCGTCAGGTGAAATGGTCCGCTCAGCGTTCACCGCATCGAGATACATCGAAACGGAAGTCGTTACCGAACTCGTTGGTCGGTCCCAATGAGTGGAGACGGTTACGGATTCGCCGTCCTCGAGCGCCATGATCGTCTCGGCGATCTGCTGTTCCAGGTCTCTCTTGTCGGGTCCATTCGGATCGAAAGTGATTGCTTCGAAGAGCTCCCTGTTCGTCGCCACGGCCCGTTCCACGCCAGGCCATGAGAGCACGGTGTCGGGCTCGAGAACGACGGGCTCTTCGGTTCCATCCAGGTACCGATCGAGAAGATCGGCGGCCTCGACCCAGCCGCGCTTGCGTCCCAGCTCGGCATACCGACGAAAGGTTTCCTCGATCGCCATGAGAGACTGCTCCAAGGGCGATCCCGGTGCGACACTCCCCTCCTTACGCCTCTTCACCCCGCCCTGCCCCGCGGCCTCCGCCAGGGCGCGGTCGGTTGCGCCGCCGGGGGCGAGCCAGGCGTCGACCTTCAGGCCCTTGTCGCGCTGCAGCCGGGCGAGGCCGGCGCGGACGTCGCCGTCGATCAGCGGCTCCTCCAGGCGAGTCGGATCGGCGGGGAAGTAGCCGGCGGCGGCCAGCGCCTGCTTCACCGCACGCACGTCCTCCGGCCGGTTCGGCCGGCCGTCGCCGACCCGGTCCGCCAGACCGAGGCCGCCAGACCGAGGCCGCCGCCTTTTTCGGCAGGTGTGGCGATGTCCCCGCCGCCTTGCTTGCCCACGCCCGCGCCACGACCGGCATCCTTCCCGGCCATCTCGCCCGCGGTCTTGCCGGAGGCGTCGCCGGCGCCCAACAGGTCCCGCCGCCCGTCGCGGCCGTCGACGCGTCGGGCCAGGCCGTCGGGCTCGCCGTCACCCCCTCCCGGTCGGGCGAAGCCGTCCTTCAGGTCCTTGCGGTCGGCCGGCCGGGCGATGCCGTCCCGCAGGCCGCCGCCGTCGCCCGGGCGGGCGAAGCCGTCGCGCAGCGCCTTGCCGCCGTCGGGTCCGGGACGCCCATTGGGGCCCCCGGGCAGGCGGGCGCCGGGACGATCCGCCGTCAGCAGACCGCCGGGCCGGCCGATCCGGCTCCGCCGGTCGAGCCAGTCGGCGACCGCCCCCGGCTCCGCCCGCCGGCGCGGCGGCGGTGCCGTACGCAGCCCACCGATCGGCCGCGGCTTCTCCGCCCGGCCGCGGCCTCCGGGTTGTCCGCCGCGGCCACCGGGCTTCCCGCCGCGGCCGACCGGACCGCCGCGGTCGCCCGCGCTCGGCCTGCCGCCGCCGTCCCGGCCGCCATGGTCGGATCTCGGTCGCCGCCGCGGTCGCGGCCGAGCAGGCGGTCCTTCTCCCGCCGCCGCTCCGCCCAGTCCTTCTTGTCGCGCGCACTGCCGCTCCGGCCGTCGCCCCGATCGCCAGGCTGACCGGGCTTGTCCCGACCCGGCTTGTCCCGGCCCGGCTTCTCCCGGCCCGTCGTCTCGCGCCCCGGTCGGCCACAGTCGGGTCTGCTGCCGCTGGTCTGGCTGCGACGGCGGCTGCGGTCGGGCTTGTCGGCGTCGCGGGAAGTACGGGCCATGGTCGGTCTCGGGGTCGGGTCTTGGTCGAACGGAGAACGGACTATATTCCTATTTCTCACCACCGCAACCCGGATGCGAGCAAAACAAGTCCACCCTGCGCCGTCGACGCACCAGCGAGCCGGTTTTGTCAGAGCACGGCGCGCCCCACGCAGATGCCGAAGTCGCGTTCTATGATCCCATAACAATATTCTATGCCATTCTGATACACCTCTACGTCACCACATGGCCCGCGTCGCTTCCGCCGTCGACGGCATACCGTCGCCTGCCCACGCATGCAATCTAAACGTGGAAAAACGGTCATGACAAGGCCGAATCGGACCAATCCTAGGACTCTTCTCTGTCCACGCCGGGGCGCCCACCGGCTTTCACCGGGACCTCTATGGGGGCCGCGACGGGGCCTTGATGGGGAGCCGCACCGCGTTCCCGCCGCCCACGCACAAGAAAAGGGGCGGCGCCGGCCGCTCGCCGGCCCGGCTCCGCCCCTGTCGATCGATCCTCCGCCCGACGCTTCCCGTCCCGAGCTCCGGGAACCGGGTCCGGCGACGGCCCGCCGCGGCGGGGGTGCCGCTACTCCGCCGCCTCGTCGCGGCCGGCGCGGCCCAGCTTGCGCTCCAGGTCGACGATCGAGCGGATCGTCTTCAGCACGCTGTCCGGGGTCAGGCTGATGCTGTCGATGCCGAGTTCGACCAGATATTCGGCGATCTCGGGATAGTCCGACGGCGCCTGGCCGCAGATGCCGGAGTGGCGGCCGTTGCGCCGGGCGCCCTCGACGGCGAGGCGCAGCATCTCCTTGACCCCCTCGTCGCGCTCGTCGAACTCGAAGGCGACCATCTGGCTGTCACGGTCGACGCCCAGGGTCAGCTGGGTCAGGTCGTTGGAGCCGATCGAGAACCCGTCGAAGAGCTCCGCGAACTTGTCGATCAGGATGACGTTGTTGGGGATCTCGCACATCACGTAGACCTCGAGCCCATCCCGGCCGCGCTCCAGCCCGTGTTTCTTCATCACCTCGAGGACCTTCTCGGCCTCGTCGATCCGGCGGCAGAACGGGATCATCAGCTTGAGGTTCTTGAGCCCCATCTCCTCGCGCACCCGCTTCATCGCGGCGCATTCCAAGGCAAAGCCTTCCTCATACGCGGGATGGGCATAGCGCGAGGCACCGCGGAACCCGATCATGGGGTTCTCCTCGTCCGGCTCGAACGCCGCGCCGCCGATCAGGGCGGCGTATTCGTTCGACTTGAAGTCGGACATCCGCACAACGACCGGCCGCGGCCAGAAACCGGCGGCAATGGTGCCGACGCCCTCCGACAGCTTCTCGACGAAGAAGGCGGCACCGGCCTCCTTCGGGTTCTGGCCATAGTGCCGCGTCATATCGGCGATCTGCGCGCGGTGTCGGTCGTCGGTCACCTTCTCCGGGTACAGGAGCGCCATCGGGTGCGCCTTGATGTACTCGTTGATGATGAACTCCATGCGCGCCAGGCCGACGCCGTCGACGGGCAGGAAGCTCGTCTTGAACGCGATCTCCGGATTGCCGAGGTTGACCATCACATGGGTCGCCGGCCGCGCCAGTTGCGACAGGTCGGTGGTCTCGATCTGGAACGGCACCTTGCCGTCATAGACCTTGCCGATGTCGCCCTCGGCGCAGCTCACCGTCACCTCCGTGCCGGTGGCGAGCTTCGCCGTCGCGCCCTCTGCGCCGACCACGGCCGGAATGCCCAGCTCCCGGCTGACGATCGCGGCATGGCAGGTCCGGCCGCCGCGATTGGTGACGATCGCCGCCGCGGTCTTCATCACCGGTTCCCAGTCCGGCGTGGTGGTATCGGCCACCAGCACCTCGCCCGGCTTGAAGTCCGAAAGGTGGTGGGCGTCCTTGACCACGCGGACGGGCCCCTGCGCGATCTTCGTGCCGACGGCGCGGCCGGCGGCGAGCACCGTGCCGGTGCCCTCGATGTGGTAGTCCTCCAGGGTGTTGCCCTGCTTCTGCGACGCCACCGTCTCCGGCCGGGCCTGGACGATGTAGAGCTTGCCGTCCACACCGTCGAGCGCCCATTCGATGTCCATCGGCATCGCGTGCCCGTGCTTGGCGGTGTAGTGATCCTCGATCTTTATGGCGTAGTCGGTCAGCGTCAGCACGCCTTCGTCGTCCAGGCAGAACCGCTCCTGGTCCTCCCTGGCCGTCGGCTTGTTGACCACCGGAGTCTTGGTCGAACCCTCGGCATAGACCATGCGCATGTGCTTCTCGCCCAGCACCCGGCGCAGCACGCAGCGGTAGCCCTCCCTGTAGGTGGGCTTGTGGACATAGAACTCGTCCACGTCGACCGCCCCCTGGACCACGTTCTCGCCCAGGCCCCAGGCGCCGGTGATGAACACGCTGTCCTTGAACCCGCTCTCGGTATCGATCGAGAACATGACCCCCGAGGAAGCGAGGTCCGAGCGCACCATCTTCATCACGCAGGCCGACAGCGCGACCTTGAAATGATCGAAGCCGCGGTCGATGCGGTAGCTGATCGCCCGATCGGTGAACAGCGAGGCGAAGCAGCGACGCACCGCGTCGATCAGCATCTCGCCGCCGCGGATGTTGAGGTAGGTGTCGTGCTGGCCGGCGAAGCTGGCGGTCGGCAGGTCCTCCGCGGTGGCCGAGCTGCGCACCGCCACCGACAGATCCTCGCCGTACTCCTCCTCCAGCTGGTCGTAGGCCGCCAGCACCTCATCGCGCAACTGGTCCGACAGGCCGGCGCGATACACGATCTCGCGGCAGCGCTGGCCGACCTTGGAGAGGCGGTTAGTGTCGGTCTTGTCCAGGTCGTCGAGCAGCGCGTGCAGCTCCTCCCACGCGCCGGCATCGGTCAAGGTCTGGCGGAACGCCTCCGCCGTCGTGGCATAGCCGTTCGGGAGGTTGACGCCGATCGGCACCAGTTCCCGGTACATCTCGCCCAGCGAGGCGTTCTTGCCGCCGACCTCGGGCACGTGGTCGATCGTCAGGTCCTTGAACCAGCGGATATAGGTCGGGCCAGCCATCGCGGGGAAGTCTCCTTGGCTCTCGGTTGCGGGACGGCGGGGCTGCGGGCGCGGCAGCGAGCGTCGGGGGAGGAGCAGCCGGCCAAGGGAGGGCGCCACCGCCGCCGGGTGTCACGCCGCACAGCCTGCGGGCACAGGGTCCGGCTGCCCATGACGTGGATCAAACCGCCGGTCCGTCCGATCGAATACCGCGTTCCATCCGAAGACTTGACGGGGATCAAGGCCGCCGAGACCGATCCGATGCACCGTCGCGCCCTGCCATGCCGACCCGCAGCCCCGCTCCAGCACCGCCCCGCAATGCCGATCCGCCGACTGTCTGCCGCCACCGTCGCGACCCTTCTCCCACCGGCACTGCTTCTGGCGATGCCCGTCGGCGGCGGCGCGTCGCAGGCGGCCGAGCCGGTCGGCCCGACGGCCCCCACCGCCCCCGCTCCGGCCGAGCCGGCCTGGCCGTGGATCGCGTCGAGCGACGACGGTGCGCGGCGCGTCGTGCTGTGGTTCTTCCAGGCGGATGCCTGCCCGCATTGCGCCGAGGCCGCGCCGGCGGTCCGCGGCTGGGTGGACTCGGTTCCCTGGCTGATCCTGGAGTCGCGAGAGGTGTCCGGCTCGGCGGCCGGGCGACAGGCCTTCGGCGAGGTGCTCGCTGCGGCCGGGACGGCGCCCAAGGCCGTGCCGACCTTCGCCGTCTGCGGCCGGGTCGCGGTCGGCTGGGATCCGGCCGGCACCACCCTCTCCCGGCTGCAGGCGTGGGCCGACAGCTGCTGGCCGGCCGCCGGTGCGGCATCGCCCTCCGACCCGCCTCCCGTGACCGACCCCACCGGCTCCGGCGACGGGTCGGGCGATACCGGCGCCTCGGCAGGAACGGTCGACCTGCCGTTCATCGGCCGGGTCGGCGGCGACAGACAGGACCCGCGGTCCCTGGCGGTGCTGACGGTGGCCCTGGCGGCGGTCGACGCCTTCAATCCCTGTGCCTTCTTCGTCCTGCTGTTCCTGCTCAGCCTGATGGTCAATGCGCGATCGCGCCGGCGGATGGCGCTGGTCGGCGGCATCTTCGTCGCCGCCTCCGCGGCCGTCTATTTTGTGTTCCTGGCCGCCTGGCTGAACTTCTGGCTCCTGCTGTCCGGCCTGGCCTGGATGACACGGCTGGCCGGCGTGGCGGCCCTGACGATCGCCGCTCTCGACCTGCGGGATGCGCTGAGGCCCGGAGCCCGAGCGACGCTGGCGATCCCGGATCAGGCCCGTCCCGGCCTGTTCGCCCGGATGCGTGCCCTGGTCGGTGCCGACCGGCTGGTGGTGGTGCTGGTCGGCGCCGCGACTCTGGCCGTGGTCGCCAACGCCTACGAGGTCCTGTGCACCGCCGGCTTCCCGATGGTGTTCACCCGCCTGCTTGCCGACCGGACCGCCGAAGCGGCCGTCCGCTATGGCTGGCTGGCGCTCTATGTCGCGGTCTATGTCCTGCCCATGGCGGCGATCGTCGCCGGCTTCGTGGCGACGCTCGGCCGCCGCAAGCTGACAGAACGCGAGGGGCGGCTGCTCCGGCTGCTGTCCGGAACGATGATGGGAGCGCTCGGGCTGGTGCTGCTGGCGGCGCCGGCCCTGTTGGCCGAGCCGGCGACCGCCGTCGGGTTGGTCGGGCTGGCGATCCTGACGACCGCGGCGGTGGCGCGGCTGGACCGGCGACGCGCCGAATCCAGTGGCGGCGGCCCGGGTTGACGTGGCTCAAGGCGTGTCGGAACCCTGCCGTCATGATGGCCGGGACACGAGAACTCCCCCGGACGAGGAATCACCCATGAAGGATTTTCCCGCCATTGCCGGCGACTTGCGCGACGGCATGAAGCGCTACGCCGAGGCCGCGCCCGAGACGATGCAGGCGTTCCGGGGCCTGATGGGCGCCACCACGGCCGACGGCGCCCTGCCCGCCCGGGTCAAGGAGCTGATCGCGCTCGTCATCGGCATCTCGGTCCGGTGCGACGGCTGCATCGCGCACCATGTCCGGGCGGTGCGCAAGGCCGGGGCCAGCCGGGAGGAGGTGGTCGAGGCGATCGGTGTGGCGATCATGATGGGCGGCGGCCCGTCGAGCGTCTATGGCGTCGAAGCGCTCAACGCCTTCGACCAGTTCGAAGACCGCGCGGCCGCCGAGGGCGCCTCGGCCGGCCCATGAGGTCCGCCTGGGCGCCTCGCGCCGGCACCGAGGGGCAGGCAGGCGCGGCGGCGGAGGGGAAGCATCGAGGAGGGGGAATCATGACCACGAAACCGTTCGGCACCGTCCCGTCCACCGTCCGGGAGGCGGTCGGCGTCTTTCACGACCGGGAGAGCCTGGAGGCCGCGGCCGACGACCTGATGGAGCACGGCTTCGACCGGGCCGAACTCAGCCTGCTCGCCGCCGCTGCCGTGGTGCGCGACAAACTGGGCGGCACGCCGCCGAGCGCCGTCGCGCTGGAGGACGATCCGGCCGCGCCGCGCGCCGCGATGATCGAGACCGAGGACTGGGGCAACGCTGAAGGCGCGGCCATCGGCGGCTTCACCTATGTCGGCGCCGTCGCTGCCGCAGGCGCCTTGGTGGCGACCGGGGCCGGCACCGCGGGGGCGGTGATCGGCGCCCTGCTCGCCGGTGGGGCCGGCGGCGCGATCGGCAGCGCGCTCGCCCGCTGGATCGACCACCGCCACGCCGATCAGCTCAAGGCCCAGCTCGACGCCGGCGGTCTGCTGCTCTGGGTGCACGTGGCGGATGAGGAGCGTGAGCAGAGAGCGCTCGACCTGCTGCGCCGGCATGGGGCGGAGGACGTGCACGCCCATACCCTACCGGCGACACCGCCCGCCTGAGGCCGACGGGACGGGAGCCGCCTTGCCATGCGGGCCGGCCGCTCCCACGGTGCAAGGCAGAGCCGCCGCGGCCCGCCGCGGCCGGCATCCCGAGAACAGGAAGATGCGACCATGGACGCCCTGAGCATCGAGCGAGCCTGCTTCATCGTCATCAAGGCGCGGGAATTCGACGCCAAGGTCGGCGTCGAGGAGGAGGACCCGGGCTCCAATCCCTCCGACGAGAAGGACCCCTATGTCGAGGTCCTGGAGGACTACGGCGACGATCCGACGGCCGACGAGTTGACTGCCGCGATCGGGGCGCTGGACACCGACGCCCGCGCCGAGCTGATCGCCCTCGTCTGGCTGGGCCGCGGCGACTTCACCGCGGAGGACTGGCAGGACGCCAAGGCCGAAGCCGCCGACCGCGCCGCCGAACACGGGCACACGGCGGAATACCTGATGGGCATTCCGATGCTCGGCGACTTTCTCGAGGAAGGCCTCAGCGCCTTGGGTCACTCGTGCCGGGATGTTGAAATCCAACACCTCTGACCGCGGTCTCGCGGGACTTTTCCGGTCCTTTCGCGCTCGAACGGCCGGCCCCCCTGGCGGGGCCGGCCGTTCTGGCTTAAGACTCGGTTAACCAAGGGCCAATATGGTTGGGGCGGAAGCGCTTCTGCCAGAGGAGGTTGGCGGATCGGTTCGTCGCCGGCATCGCCGGGGACGCCCTTTCTTCGGGGCAGGAATACAAACGGGTCAACCAGGCCGGTACGGGCGGCATGCGCATGCGACGCGGGATCGGAAGGCTCCTGCTGGGGGCGGGACTGAGCGGCCTTCTGGTCGGCTGCGGGATCGACCTGACCGGCGATGCGGACATCCCGCTGAACACCACGGCGCAGTCGGTCGCGCCGGCCAGTCTCAGCCCGCCGCCGACGCCGCCGCGCCAGCCGGAACCGCCGGCACGGGCATTCGGTGGCCGGGGACCGCAGAGCTTCGCCCTCGCCAACGTTCCGGCCCGTGTCCTCATGGACACGTCGCGCCATCCTGGCATCACCGGCGGCCCGATCGGCGCGTCGGCGGGGGGACCGCCGCTCCGGCTGCAGACCCTGGCCGACGCCACCGACGACGCCGCGCCCGGCTCCTATGTCCCCTTCGGCCAGGGCGACGTCGAGCTGCCGCCGGAGGTGGCGGACGAGGTGGCGGCGACCGCGCCGCCCGACGTCCGCAGCATCGTTGGATATCCGGAGGACGAGCTGCGCCGCCTGCTCGGCGAGCCCAACACGATCGAGGAGCGGCCGCCCGCCTTCACGTGGCAGTATGCTTCGGAGACTTGTACCCTCGACCTCACCTTCTTCCTTGAGGTCGGGACCAACACCTATCGCGTGCTGTCCTATGACCTGCAGTCCAGACGGGAAGACGTGAGCGATGTCGACCGCCGTTGTCTCGTTGAACTCCTTCAATCCGCCTCGTCCAGCTGACGGCGGCGCCCGGGTCGCCCTGGTGGACGACGACGCCTTCTTCCGGGAGGCGATCGGGCTCAACCTGGCGGACGAAGGCTACGACGTGGTCGAGTTCGACAACGGCCACGCGGCGCTCGCCTATTTCGGCGAGGGCGGATCCGCGGACATCGTCCTCCTGGACTGGCGCATGCCCGGGATCGACGGAATCCAGGTGTTGCACCGCCTGCGCGACGCGGGGATCGACGTGCCGGTGATCTTCCTCACGGTGCTGTCCGACCAGATCTACGAGGAGGCGGCGCTGGCCGGCGGAGCGATCGACTTCGTGGAGAAGTCGCGCAGCCTGTCGATCCTGCTCAAGCGCATGCAGCTGATCGTCGATGGCCGCAAGGGCGGCGGCGCCGACGCCGAGACACCCGCGGAGGATGGCCGGGTCGACTGGTTGGATCGCTGGCCGCTGCGCCTCAACCTGACGTCGGCACGCGCCTTCTGGCAGGACCGACAGGTCGACCTCACGGTGACCGAGTTCCGGATCGTCCATGCCCTGGCCAAGCATGCGGGGGAGAACCTCTCCTATCGCGCGCTCTACGACGTGGTCCGCGGCGAAGGATTCGTCGCCGGCTACGGCGATGTCGGGTACCGCTCGAACGTCCGAGCGTTCATCAAGCGCATCCGGCAGAAGTTCAAGGCGGTCGACGACTCCTTCGACGCCATCGGCAACTATCCCGGCTTCGGGTACAGCTGGACAAGCGGGGATGGCTGATCAGGCGGTCCCTTCTGGCCGGCAGAGCGACACCGCCCGCTGGGCGACCCGCTCGCTCACCGTGCGGCTGCTGTTGATCGTCCTGGTTTTCCTGCTGGTGCCCTGGATGGTCTACCAGCAGTTCCGCGAGGCCGACCAGGAAAAGCAGCGCCTCCTGATGCAGAGCGCGCAGCTCCAGGGCGACCTGCTGGCCCGCGCCCTGACGCCCGAGCTCGAATCCTCCGAAACCGGCGTCCCGCCGACGCTCAGCGAGAATCTCGCCCGGCTGGTCGAAGGCAATGTCCGGATTCGGCTGCTGGTCCGGCCGAACGTCGACGAGGGGCCGGACGGGTTCTTCTACGTCGCGGGGGCGCCGCAGCTGCCGCGCGCGTTCCTCGACGAGGAGCGGGCCCGGCTGATCGACGCCGGCATCCTGGGCGAGCTGGCGCAGACCTGCTCCGGCAACACGCCGCTGGCGATGCGGGTGGCGGACGGCGACGGCGGCCAGGAGGTGCTGACCTCGATCACGCCGATCAACACGCAGTTCGGCTGCTGGGCGCTGGTCACCAGCTATCAGTCCGAAGCCTATCTCGGCTCCTCGATCGGCCAGCCCTACTACAACACCCCGGAGGTGCGGGCCGCGGGCATGATCTACCTGATCATGGCGCTCCTGGTAACCGCGATCTTCGTCGGCATCTGGCGCAACCTGCGCAGCTTCGGCACGCTCGCCCGGCAGATGGGTTACGACCAGGACAAGAAGGGTTCCTTTGCCGCCCGGACCACCATGCCCGAACTGCGCAGCGTCGCCGAGGACTTCGACCGGCTGATCGAGGCGTTGCGCAACTCCGCCCAGATCATGCGCCGCGCCGCGGAGGACAACGCCCACGCCTTCAAGACGCCGATCGGCGTGATCCGCCAATCGATCGAACCGCTCAAGCGCACCGCCGGCAGCGACCGCCGCGGGGAACGCGCCATCTACATGATCGAGCAGTCGCTGGTTCGGCTCGACAGCCTGGTGTCCTGTGCCCAGCACCTGGACAAATCCGCCGCCGACCTGGTCGAACCGCCGGCCCGGCCGATCGACCTGTCGCGCATCGCCGGCCGTCTGGTCGACGCCTTCGCCGATACGATGCCCGACAGCGGACCGAAGCTGGTCGGCCGGATCGAACCGCGGGTTACGGTCAAGGCAGGCGAGGATCTGCTGGAAACGGTGCTGGAGAACCTGATCGACAATGCCATGCGGTTCTCCCCGCCGGGCGGCACGATCCGCGTGCGCCTCGCGCGCCGCAAGGGCGTCGCCGAAATGACCGTCGAGGATGAAGGGCCGGGTGTCGACCCGGCCAACCTGGAGCGGATCTTCGAGCGCTATTTTTCCGAGGGTGCGGTCAAGCCCCAGCGGCTGCCGGCCCCGCCCGAGGCGGTGTCCCGACCGGGATCGCGCGGCGGCGGCGCCCTGGCCGTCGCTTCAGCGGCCGAGGAGAACGCCGATCCCGAGACCGAGACGGCGCCGGTCGACGCCCCGCATTTTGGCATCGGGCTGTGGATCGTGCGCCGCTATGTCGAGGCGGTCGGCGGTCGCGCGTGGGCGGAAAACCGGCCCTCCGGCGGACTGCGGGTGACGGTGACCCTGCCGATTTCGCGCTGACGCGGTTGGTGTGACCGCGGTCCCCGGTTGCGACCGTTCCTTGTCACAGCTATGACACACCGCGGCCACCGCCGTCATCCTATCTTATCCTTGCAACCAACGGCCGGACCCTGCATCGGGGCGGCCTCAGAGGGGATAAGGCAGGATGTCGTACATCTCCGCAGCGATCGCCCAACTGGGTCTGTTCCCGGCTTCCACCCCCGCCTTCCCTCCGGCCCCCGCGCCGGTGCGGCGCCCGGATGTCGCCCGCGAATGCCCGGAGATCGCTCGGTCGCTGACCCTCCTGCGCCAGACCAGTGCCCAGGTCTCGCTGTTCCGCATCCTGATCGACGGCCCCGCGGCCGGTGAAATCGAGCCGCTGCTCCGCGCCCTCTTGGCCGACGACGGCGTTGTCGAGCGTCTCGGCGACGGCAGCTGGATGGTCCTGGTGATGCGGTTCGAGGAGACCCCCGATGCGGTGGCCGACCGGCTGGCCGGCACGCTGCGGGTCTGCCTGCACCGGCAGGGCGCCCGCCTCCAGGCCACCGCCCGCTGGGCGGCGCTGCACCGGAGCGCCAACCTGATCGGAGACGGCGCCGACGTCATCGACGAACTGATGGCCTATCCGGCAGCCGCCGTCTGATCCGACCTGCCGCCCACACGAGGGCGATCGATCACACCACGCTCAACGCACCATCGCGGAGCCGGTCGGCGATCGAACTTTCGGCCCTGCCCGCGGACACCCGCGCCGTGGCACCGCAATTGAGCGCGCCAACCGCCATCGACAGCCGGTCCTCTGAATCGACCAGCGGCGCCAGCACGAACTCGAACGCCGACCAGACCGGACGCAATCCGCTGCCGTGATCGAACGGCCTGCTTTCCAGGCTGTAGGCAACGCCTCGATAGGTGACCGGCCGCCGGTTGCGGACCAGCAGCGTCAGTGCGCCGGCCAAACCCGCGCACAGTTCCGGCGGCGTCGTTTCCGACACCGGCCGGCCGGTCGGGTCGCTGCCCATGAATCGCACCACGGCCGTTCCGCACAGCCGGAACCGGACCCCCGAGGCCGAAAGGTCCGGCGCGGCCAGCCCGTTGGCGCGCGGCAGGTCGAGGAGGAACAGGTGCGGCAGGATGTCGACCAGTTTCTCCGGCTCGATGTCGCTCCGCATCGGCAGGTCGCCGCCCGCTGCGCGTTTGCGCAGGCGCTTCACCCGCCAGTAGCTGAGGAGCCGGAGCACCGGCACAGAAGTTACGTCTTCGACCATGACCCGCACCGTTTGCCGGCCGCCGTCCCGCATGATCGGCAACCGCTTTTCAGCATAGCCGCGCACGAAAGGAAGCCGAGTCGGCGGACGGCATGGATGTCGGTTCATTGGAGGAGGCCTGCTACCACCCCAGGCCGGTGGCAATCGACCTTCGTCCGCCGTTTGGTCCCGGTACGCCAGGAACGGCAGCAGACCACAATACCCCCGGCTGCCGGGCTGATGTAGACTGCGCCCGCTCACGAAGTATCCGGCATCGTTCCCGGGAACGGTGGCGGATCGGCTGCGCCGGGTCGCGATGCGCGGCGGGACCCGACGCGAAAGGCGGCCCTGGTCGATGAAGAAGCACCTGATGCCGATCGCCATCGGCATGGTTGCGCTGACTGTCGCGATGCTGTTCCGCGCGCTCGATCCCAAGCCGATCGAGGCCTTGCGGCTGATCGTGTTCGATACCTATCAGCGCATGGCGCCACGGCAGGACGAAGACCTTCCGGTCCGCATCGTCGACATCGACGACGTGTCGCTGGCCCGGCACGGCCAGTGGCCCTGGCCGCGGACGCTGCTGGCGACCCTGGTCGACCAGCTTGTCGCGGAGGGTGCGGCGTCGATCGGCTTCGCCATGATCTTTCCCGAACCCGACCGCAGTTCCCCGGTCCACGCCGTGGAGGCATGGCCCCGCGACCTCCTGTCGCCCGCCTTCCTGGAGACGGCACGGTCCCTGCCCGACCACGACGCCGCCTTCGCTCGCGCGATCTCCGGCGCTCCGGTCGTCCTGGGTCTGTCGGCCACGGCGACGGCGGACGGCCCTGCCCCGGCCTTCACCGGAGGCCTCGCCTTCGCCGGGTCCGATCCGGCGCCCTTCCTGCCCCGGTTCGCCGGCGGCCTGACAAGCTTGCCCGCGATCGACGCCGCCGCCTGGGGCCGGGGCAGCCTGCTCCTGCCCAAGGATGTCGACGGCAGCGTTCGTCGCGTGCCTCTGCTGGTCCGGATCGGCGACGAGATCCTGCCGAGCTTCTCGGCCGAGGCGCTGCGGGCCGCGCAGAATGCGTCGACGATCGTGACCCGCACAGCCGACGCCAGCGGCGGGCGCACGTTCGGGACCCGGCCGGGCCTGACAGATATCAGGATCGGCGGCTTCACCGTCCCGACCACGGCGACCGGGGAATTCTGGCTCCACTACGCGCCCCCACGGTCCGACCGGACGATTCCGGCGTGGCGACTGCTGGAGCCCGGGCCACGGGATCCGTCGCTCGCCACGCTCCTGGCGGGACAGGTCGTGTTGATCGGCACCTCCGCCGCCGGTCTGGGAGATCACCACCGCACACCGCTGGATCCGGCCGCGCCAGGCGTGGCGATCCATGCCGAGGCGCTGGAGCAGATGATCTCCGGCAGCTTCCTGCGTCGTCCCGACTGGGCCGACGGCGCCGAAATCCTGTCGCTGGCCGCCGTGGGACTGCCGCTGATCCTGCTGATGCCGCTGGTCGGCGCACTGCCTGCGGCGATCCTCGGCGGATTGCTGGCCGCCGGAGCCGTCGCGGGATCCTGGCTCGCGTTCATCGAGGGGGGCTTGCTGCTCGATCCGCTCTACCCGACCCTCGCGGTCCTGCTGATCTATCTCATAGTGTCGCTTCTGGTCTATCGTCGCACCGAGCGCGAGCGGGGACAGGTGCGCGCCGCCTTCGGCCGATACCTTTCCCCGCAACTGGTGGAACGGCTGGCAGACGACCCCAGACTGCTGCGCCTGGGTGGGGAAAAGCGGGAGCTGACCCTCTTGTTCACCGACATCCGCGGGTTCACCGGCATCGCCGAAGGCATGGCGCCGGAGGCGCTGACCCGCTTCATCAACCGCTTCCTGACGCCGATGACCGGCATCATCATGGATCATGGCGGGACCATCGACAAATACATGGGCGACGCGATCATGGCGTTCTGGAACGCCCCGCTCGACGACCCCGACCATGCCCGAAACGCGGCTCTGGCCGCGCTCGCCATGCGGACCAGGCTGACCGAACTGAATGCCGTGTGGGCTGACGAGGCAGAGCGGCGAGGTGCCCAGGCGGTGCCGATCCGGATCGGCATCGGCCTGAACACCGGGGACGGGGTGGTCGGCAACGTCGGATCGGACCAGCGCTTCGACTACTCGGTGCTCGGCGACGCGGTCAATCTGGCGTCAAGGCTCGAAGGGCTGACGAAGAACTACGGTCTGGAGACCGTCGTGGGCGAGCGGACCCGCGAGGCTGCGCCGGATCTGGCTTTCGTCGAGATCGACCTGATCCGGGTCCGAGGCCGGTCGGCGCCGGCGCGGGTCTATGCGCTCCTGGGCGATGCCGGCCTGGCTGCATCCGGCGGCTTCCTGACCCTGGCCGAGGCGCAGGACGACATGCTGCGGGCCTTCCGCCATCGGGACTGGCAGGCGGCCTCCGCCGCACTGGACCGGGCACGCGATGCCGATCCGGAGGGTCGCCTGGCGGAGCTGCACGATCTCTACGGTCGCCGGATAGCCGAACTCGACCGAATGGCGCCACCCGACGGCTGGGATGGGGTCGCCGACGGATAGGTGCCCCGCCGATGCCCCTCGCGTCCGCCGCGCGCCGCCCGCTCAGCCGATCCAGACCCAGCGGCCGGAATCGTCGCGGCAAGCTGTGTTGCGGTAGCGGGCCTTGCGCCCCTCGACCTCAAGGCGTTCGATATAATCGCGGCAGGCATAGCCGCCAGTCGTGACGTAGGCGTTGACCGGCTCGATCGCTCCGGCATTGCCGCTCGCCTCGTTCTCCCAGCGCCTCGCGGCGCCGTTGGGCTGGCTCTCCAACACCGATTGCAGGGTCTGCACCGCGAGGTCGACATCGCGCTCGGTGAGGTCGGCGTAGAGGTCGGGTCCTCCACCGCCGCCCGTCATGCATCCGCCGAGCAGCAGCGCGACCGCCACCAGCGCCGGGACCGTGACGCTCCTGCCCGCGCGATGGGGGGATTCTGTCCTGCCGGTCATCGTCCGCCTCCCAGATACGCGGGCACGCGCCCGGCCTCCAGGTCGTAGAGATCCTTCAGATCGACATAGCCGTCGCCGTTCACGTCCAGCGCGGTCATGGCCTCCCAGCCCTGCACCACCGTCTCTTGCGGACCCATGCGCGCCATCCGGCGGTCCAGTTCCGCCTGGTCGTCGGTCGCCGGCACGTCGTTCGTCGAGACGGTCGTGCCGTTCGCCTGCACACCGGGGCGGAGCAGGATGCCACCCTCCCAGGGTGTGCCAAAGCTCGCCTGAAGCGCGGCGGCGGGGATCGGAATCTCAGTGAACCCCGGTGTCTCGGCAAAGCGGTCGTTCAGGGTGCGCGCGATGCGCACGAAGGTCCGCACGCGCTCCGACTGCTCGGAAAACTCGTACTGGGGGGCGCTGGCCGAGGACGGGACCGGGGTCGCCCAGCCGCTCTCGATCAGGGCGCGCGTGGCGTCCTCGTCGAGTTCCACTGCGACGCCGCCAATGCGGCTGGAGAAGCTGTCGTCCCCGTCCTCCTGCTGCGATTGAGGGAGGCCCGTCGCAGGTACCGCGCCCGGTGCCGTCCCGGCGCTGTCCGCCGCCGGAGTGACAGTTGCGGCGTTGTAGCGGCCCCGCGCCGCGCCCAGCGCAGGTTTGGATCCGTTGCCGGTCGCGACCAGACCGCCTGCGCCTGGAAAGGCAGCGGGGGAGCCGCCCAATGCGGCTCCGTTGGCGCCGCTGCCGATTCCGGGCGCGCTGTCGCTCCGACCCCTATCGCTGTCGTTCCTGTCGCTGCCCGAGTTGCCGCCACCCGAGTTGCCGCCGTCGGAGTTGCCGCCGCCCGAGTTGCCGCCACCCGAGCCGCCGCCATTGCCGGTGTCCTGGCCGCCGCCCTGGTTGCCACCGCCCTGGTTGCCACCGTCCTGGTTGCCGCCGCCCTGGTTGCCACCACCCTGGTTGCCGCCGCCCTGGTTGCCGCCACCCTGGTTGCCGCCACCCTGGTTGCCGCCACCCTGGTTGCCGCCACCCTGGTTGCCCTGTGCGCCACCCGAGTTCCCTTGTGCATAGGCATGGTCCCACGCGCCATGCTCGACAGCGTCGGACAGCGCCGCCGAAAGCGGCGCCCCCATGAAGGCCGCCCAGACCGTGGCGAGCAGGAGCCGCCGGATCGATGGGGGACGACTATGCAGCGATCGCATCATCATGACGATTGTCCGATTGCCCCGAAGCGTAGGCAAGATTGCCCGATCAGAGGCAAGGATGCAGCTTCGGATTTAAGAATTCCTTGGCATGATCAGAAGCGTCACCCTCGCCTGTTGAATGAATGTATCGCTACGACCCAACGATCCCGATGACCTCCGACTTCCCCCTAGACGACTTAATGAGTCGCTCGGCAACCCCCTGGGCAAAAAACGGCGCCCGGCGGCTGCCGGACGGGCGGAAGACCTTGCGGCGGGCCGGTCCAAGGCCGTAGGTGGAGAGCCATGCTCCGCGACCGCCGGAAATGTCGGTCCTTGATGCCCGATGGAATGCGACCCGTGCCGACAGCCCTCCGCCCAACGGCCGCCAACTGGCTGACCCTGCTCGCACTGATCGCGCCGCTGGCTTCGATCCCGTCCGTCCGGATCATGGGGACGCTGCCGATCGTATTCGTCGTCCTGATCCTCGCGAGCTGCTTCGCCCTGCGCCAATCGCCGCCGCCGCTCGACCGACCGGCTGCGACCGGGCTGGGAGCGATCCTCGTCGTCGCCGCGGCAAGCGTTCTCTGGGCCCCGACCGACAGCTTTCTCGCCGGCCGACTGACCAAGCTCCTGGTTCTCTTCACCTCCGGCCTGGTTCTATTCTCAGTCGCCCGCGCGATGACGGCCCACGAGCAGAAGCGTTTCGGAACGGCATTGGTGCTGGGAACCGGATTCGGGATCGTCCTGCTGGGGTTCGAAGTCCTAACGTCCAGCGGCCTCTATCGCCTTCTGACGGGCACTGGACTGGAGGAGGTGGAGTTCCACCGCGTGAACCGCCCGCTGGTCATGGCCACGCTCTTGTTCTGGCCGGCGGCGGCGGTACTGGCCGGCCGGGGACCAGCCGGCCGCGCGGCAGCGGCCGCCGGCTTCGCCGGCCTGCTGGTGGTCGCTCTATCGTCGACCAGTCAGACAGCCGCGGTCGCCCTTGCGGCATCGGGACTGGCGTGGCTGGGGGCGCGGTACCGTCCGCGCGCAGCCCTGCTCGCGGTCTCCGCCACGGCGATCCTCGCGATCGCTCTCTCTCCCTGGATCGGGCCGCTCCTGGTCGGCCTTGAGGATCTGACGCAGTGGCAGTACTTCACGGCGGCCAACGTCGGGCCACGGTTGGAGATCTGGACCCGCGCCGCAGAGGTGGCCGCCGCGCACCCTTTCCTGGGGGTCGGTCTGGAGGGCCTGCGCCTGGAAGCCATCGCCGGCGCCGAGCCGGGGGCGATCGCCGGGTACGAAGGCGCCAACCATCCGCACAACGCCGCGATCCAGATCCGGTTGGAGTTCGGTGTTCTCGGCCTGGTCCTGTCGAGCGCGCTGATCGCCGCCCTCACGCTCCGCCTCCTCGGCGCCCCAAACCGCGACCTGACCGTCGCGGTGCCCGTTCTGACCGGCCTGATCGCGGTTTCGCTGATCAGCCACGGCCTCTGGCAGAGCTGGTGGATCGGCACCATCGGTCTGGTCGCGGCGGCGACCTCTGCGGTGCTCGGAACCCCGCCGAATCCTGGCGTGGCGGGAGACGGCACCACCGCCTGACCATCCCGAGGCCGGCTACTCCAGCGCCGCTGACACCGCCTTGACGTCCTGCGACCGGTCCAGATCGCAGATCAGCAGTCCATCCTCGGACCTGATGACCGCCAGGTTCTCGACCCCGATCAGGGCCACCTGGCCGGTTCCCCCGGCAACCAGACAGTTCCGGCTGTCGATCAGGAGCGCCTCCGGCGGCGCCACGTTGCCGGCCGCGTCCCCGCTGGTGCGCCGAGCCTCGTAGACGGCCTGCCATGAGCCAACGTCGCTCCAGCCGATATCCGCCGGAACGACCGCGCCCCGGTCGGTGCCCTCCATCACGGCCACGTCGAACGACACGGCCGGGCTCGCGGCCAGGCTGTCGGCATTCAGCACCAGGACGTCGTCGGCCCGGCGCTCCGCGCCGGCAAGGGCCCGCCTGCACGCAGCAACCACCGCCGGTGCCAGGCGCTCCGCCTCCGCCACCACCGTCGCCGCTTCAGCGACGAAGATTCCCGCATTCCAGAAGTATCGTCCGTCCGCCAGATAGGAGGCCGCGCGCGCCTCATCCGGCTTCTCGACGAACCGGACGAGCTTGCAGACGCCGTCGATTCCCGGCTCCGGCCCCCCGGCGAGGATGTAGCCGTAGCCCGTCTCGGGACGGTCCGGACGGATGCCGAGAGTGACGATCCGCCCGGCCCGGGCCGCAGCCACGGCACGCGCCAGGACACGGTGGAAGGCTTCAACGTCGCCGATCAGATGGTCCGCCGGCAGGACGACGATCACGGCGTCCGCATCCCGCGCCTGCGCCTCCAGCGCGGCAGCGACCACTGCCGGAGCCGTGTTGCGGCCTGCCGGTTCCAGCAGCATCGGCGCAGGTGCCGCACCCGCCGCGCGCGTCAGCATCGCCGCCTGCTCGCCATGATCGGTGCCAGCGACCACGATCGGCTGGGCGAAATGCTTTTGGTCGGCGACACGGGCCGCGGTGGCGGTGAGCATCGCCACGTCCGACACCAGCGCGGCGAACTGCTTCGGCCGTGCCGGAGTCGATACCGGCCACAGGCGAGTGCCACTGCCGCCGCACAGGATTACCGGCACAGGTCGCATCATGATCGTCCGTTGTTTCGACGGTTCGGATGCCACATCTGCAGATCGCGATGTCCGTGGCGTGGGTCGTGCAGAAGATGCTATAGCCCCACGCGGGACAAGTCGATCCAGGCGATGACGCCGCTCTGCCCGCGATCTGCCGATTGATGCTGAGGCCCCTTCCGGTTGACGCGACGGACGCGCCGGGGCACCGTCCAAAGGATCATTCTTCGGGCCGGCGACGTAATATCCCGAATTCGAACGGTCGGTGGAATCAGGTCGATGCGCGACGAAAGCTTCCTGAAGGCGAACCGGCACCTGCTCGCGTTCGGCCACGACCTGTCGATGACGGTCGCCGCGTTCTTCCTTGCATATTTCCTTCGGGTCGGGAACGCGGCCTTTCATCCTTACTACGGCGAGAGCTTTCCGGTCTCGGTCGTCCTTCTCCTGCTGATCGCCGGCGGCAGCTTTCTCGCGATGGGTCTCTACCGGGGTGTATGGGCCTATGCCTCGACTCGCGATCTGGTACAGATCGCCAAGGCGGTGACGCTCGCCGTGGCCGGCTTCACGCTGGCGGCGTTCCTGGTCAACCGGTTGGGCACGATGCCCCGCTCGGTCCCGGTGATCCTCTGGTTCGTGCTGATCATGCTGCTGGGCGGCCCGCGGTTCCTGTATCGCATGATCCGCGACCGGCGCACGGTGCGCAAGCAGAGCGCCGGCACCCGCTGGCATCGGCCGGTCCTCGTGTTCGGCGCCAACGACGCGGCGGCCCAGTTGATCCGCTCGCTGCAGGGGGCACCGGCGGGCCGCTACCAGCCGATCGGCATCATCGACGAGAAGGGGCGACGGGTCGGCCGATCGATCCACGGCGTCCCCGTGATCGGCACGCTCGATGCCGCGGACGACGTTCTGCGGCGGTTGAAGGACTCCGATCGGCTGCCCCAGCGGCTCGTCCTCACCAGGCCGCCCGGCGACTACGACGCCTCGGTGGTTCAGCGGCTGATCGCCATTGCCGACTCCTGGGGACTGACGCTGTCGCAGGCGCCGACGCCCGACGACTTGCGGTCAGCCACGGAGTCCGACCCGCCCGCGCTCAAGCCGATCGCGGTGGAGGATCTGCTGGGGCGGCCCCAGGCCACCCTGGATCACGGTGCGATCGCCGAGTTGATTGCCGGCCGCCGGGTGCTGGTGACCGGTGCTGGAGGGACGATCGGCGGGGAACTCTGCCGCCAGATCTCCCGGTTGGCGCCGGAGCGGCTGGTTCTGGTCGATCAGGGCGAATTCAACCTCTACCAGATCGAGCACCAGCTGCGGGACCGCCCCGCAGGCGTCGATCTGCGCTTCACCCTGGGCGACGTGCGGGACCGGTCGGCGATGATGCGGCTGTTCGAGACGGAACGGCCGGAGGTCGTGTTCCATGCGGCCGCCCTCAAGCATGTGCCGATCGCCGAGGCGCATCCCGTCGAGACCGCCGCAACCAACGTGCTGGGCAGCCGCAACGTCGCGGATGCGGCCGCGCATGTGCAGTCGCTGGCCTTTGTGCTGATCTCGACCGACAAGGCCATCCGCCCCACCAGCGTCATGGGCGCGACCAAACGCGTCGCCGAGGCGTATTGCCAGGCCCTCGACCTCCACACCCTGAACGGTGGCGCGCGCGGACAGGAACGGCGGCGGACCACCCGGTTCATGACCGTGCGCTTCGGGAACGTCCTCGGGTCCAGCGGATCCGTCGTCCCGCTGTTCCGCAATCAGCTCGCCCAGGGCGGGCCGCTGACCGTGACGCATCCCGAAATGCGCCGCTATTTCATGACGGTGCGCGAGGCGGTCCAACTGGTGCTTCAGGCGTCCGCCCATGGGCTCCGCCACCCTGACGAGGCGGGGCGGGTGTTCGTGCTCGACATGGGGGAACCAGTCAAGATCGTCGACCTGGCGCGACAGATGATCCTGCTCGCCGGCCTGCGCCCCGACGAGGACGTGCGGATAGAGTTCACCGGCCTGCGCCCCGGTGAGAAGCTGTTCGAGGAGTTGCTGGACCCTGCCGAGGCGCCCGAGGCGACCAAGACCACGGGCGTGTTCGTCGCCCGACCGAGGGTGATGGACCTCGCCCTCATGGAACGGGCCCTGGAGACCCTGCGCCTGGGCGTCGCCGAGGCCGACCGCGATCGCATCCTGGCGGTTCTCTCCAACATCGTCCCCGGCTATAGCCCGGCCCTGTCGGCCGAGGCCGAGGCCGGTTCCGGAGCCGGCACGGCAGACCGCGCCTGACCGGCCCCGGCGGACCTACGGCCCAACCTTAACGAAGATTCACCTGCCGGTCAGGTTGTCGAAAGGCCGGCTGCCCATCTCGTGGTGAGTGACGGCGGCATGCCCGCCGCCGCGGCCAACAAACGCGAGCAGTGGACAGCCATGAACCAGAACTCGACCGACACCTCCCGAACCCTGTTCGGCCGGCTGGCCGGCGGCCGCAATCGGCGGATCGCCGCCGCGCTGATGGTGACGACCGTCCTGGGCGGCATCGGCGGCGCCGCGATCGACCGGGGAGTCACGGTGACGCCCTCCTGGGCGGCCGACGGCGCCCGTGAAGCGGCGACGGCTCCGGCGAGCTTCCACCCCCTGGTGGAAAAGGTCGCCCCGGCCGTGGTGAACATCGCGACGACCGTCGAGCGCCCGGCTGGCGCCGGCCCGCAAGGGGTTCCGAACTTTCCGGAGGGCTCGCCGTTCGAAGACTTCTTCCGCAAGTTCTTCGAGAACCAGTCCCACCAGGGCGGCGGCATGACCCCCGGCGCGGTTCGGCCGGCCCAGGCGCTCGGCTCCGGCTTCATCATCGATGCCGAAGGCCATGTGGTGACCAACAGCCACGTCATCGACGGCGCCACCTCGATCAAGGTGGTGCTGGACGACGGCCGGGAGTTCGAGGCCGAGCTGATCGGCACGGATCCGCAGACCGACCTTGCCGTCCTGAAGATCGAGTCCGACCGGGAACTGCCTTTCGTCGCCTTCGGCGACAGCGGCCGGACCGAGATCGGCGACTGGGTGGTCGCGGTCGGCAACCCCTTCGGCCTGGGCGGCACGGTCACCGCGGGCGTCGTCTCGGCGCGCGGCCGCAATCTGAATGCAGGCCCGTACGACGACTTCCTGCAGATCGACGCGCCGATCAACCGCGGCAATTCCGGCGGCCCGGCGTTCAACCTCGACGGGGAGGTGGTCGGCGTCAATTCGGCGATCTATTCGCCGAACGGCGGCAGCGTGGGCATCGGCTTCGCGATCCCGGCTTCGCTGGCCAAGCCGATCGTCGACCAGTTGATCGAGACGGGCTCGGTCGAGCGCGGCTGGCTCGGCGTCTCGATCCAGAACGTCACCGACGAACTGGCCGAGGCCCTGGACCTCGACGAGGCGATGGGCGCCCTGGTCGCTCAGGTACAGCCCGACTCTCCCGCCGAGGCGGCGGCGCTGGAGCAGGGTGACGTGATCGTCCGCTTCGACGGCCAGCCGGTCGAGGACTCCCGCAACCTGCCCCGCCTTGTCGCCAATATCGAGGCCGGCACCACGGTCGAGGTGGTGGTCAACCGCGGCGGCACCGAGGAGACCGTGGAGGTCACCATCGGCGATATGCCGGAGAGCCAGCAGCTCGCGATGGGGGGCGCCGAGGCCCAGAGCGGCGCGACGCTGGGCATGGACCTCGCACCGCTTGACGAGGAGACCCGGCAGGCCTTCGGCCTTGCCGAGGACGCCCAGGGCGTCGTGGTGACCGACATCGATCCGGACAGCCCGCTGATCGCCGAAGGCCTGCGGCCGGGCGCGGTGATCGAGAAGGTCGACCGCAAGCCCGTGACCAGCCCGGCGGAGGTGGCCGAAGCCGTGCGCGCCGCCGAGAGCGCCTCCAGGGAATCGGTGCTGCTGCTGGTCAACCAGGACGGCCGGGAGCGCTTCGTAGCCGCGCGGATCGCCTGATTCGTCGGCTGCCGGACGGGACGGTGGAGCCAACAGCCCCCACCCCAGCCGCGGCCCTGCCGTCCTGCCTCCCGTCTTGCCCCGGGCCGGATGTCCCAGCGGATGTCCGGCCCGGTGTGAGTTCGGGTTCCGGGTTTCGGCTCCGTCAGTGGCCGGAACGGTCCGGCGGGGGAAACCGCAACGAGACGGTCAGCCCGCCGCCCGGCGTCTCGTCGAGCCGCAGCATGGCCCCGTGCGCCTTGGCCACGGCCGAGACCAGCGCCAGACCCAGGCCGCTGCCGGCGGCGTGGCGGCTCGCCTCGAGCCGGACGAACCGCCGCAGCACCCGCTCCCGGTCGTCGGGCGGGATGCCGGGCCCGGTGTCTGCGACCGTCAACCGGGCGCCGCCATCGGGCTGCACCTCGACTTTAAGCCGGATCTCCTTCTTTCCAGGCGATTGCGCAGTATACTTCACAGAGTTGTCGAGCAGATTGGCTGCCGCCTGTGCCAGCAGTGCCCGCTCTCCGCGGACGACGGTCCCGGGGCGCAGGTCGATCGTCAGCGCCACCCCCGCCTCCTCCGCCACCGGACCGTAGAGGTCGGCCGCATCGGCGGCCACGGCGGTCAGGTCCACCGCCTCGAATTCCGCCTGCCGCGCGCCGCTCTCGGCGAGTGCAATCCCCAGGAGGGCATTGAACGTCGACAGGATCGCGTCAGCCTCCCCGATCGTCTCCTCCAGGGCCCGGCGCAGGGCCGAAGGGTCCTCCTGCTCCATCAGGGCGACCTCGACCCGGCTGCGCAGGCGCGAGATCGGCGTGCGCAGATCATGGGCGATATCGTCGGCTACTCTGCGCAGGCTCTCCATCAACTCCTCGATCCGGTCGAGCATCGCGTTGAGCTGTTGCGCCAGCCGGTCGAACTCGTCGCCGGTGCCCTTGACCGGCATCCGCCGTCCCAGATCTCCGGCCAGGATGGCCCGAGCCTCCCGTCCGATTCCCTCCACCCGGCGCAGGATCGCGCCGCTGGTCAGCAGGCCGATTCCCAGCGCCAGGACCGTACCTGCCGCCAGTGCGGCGACCGAGGTCTCCGCTGTCAGCTCCCGGAATGCCGCAAGCTCCGTCGTGTCGCGGCCGACCAGGAGGTGCAGGTCGCCCGGCAGGACGAAGGTCCGGGCCCGGGCACGGCGCTCGTCCAGCGCCTCGCCGGCCATGGGCGGCAGCCGCCCATGGATGGTGAACTCGATCCAGCGCGGTTCGCCCAGCGCCGACCGGGGCCAGGCATCGAGATTGCCGGCGATCCGGCGGTAGGCCGGTCCCGTCAGCAGGTAGACGTTCCGCAGGCCCGGGTTGTCATCGGCACGGCGCGCGATGGTGCGGGTCAGGCCTGCGAGGCCGCCGTCGCGGTACTGGTCCGCCAGTCCGCGGATCTCCGCCTCGATGGTGTCGTCGATCTGTGCCGCGATCACCGCCGCCGTGCGCCAGTAGACGAAGCCCAGCGCGCCGCCCAGCGCCAGGCTGAACAGCGCCGCATAGATCAGGGCGTAGCGGAACGCCGAGGTGCGGAACAGCCTACTGAGGCGCATGGAGCCGATAACCCACACCGCGCACCGTCTGCAGCATCGGCCGGTCGAAGCCCTTGTCGATCTTCTGCCGCAACCGGCTGATATGGACGTCGATGACGTTGGTCTGGGGGTCGAACCGGTAGTTCCAGACCGCCTCGAGCAACATGGTCCGGGTGACGATCCGGCCGGCATGGCGCATCAGCACTTCCAGGATCTGGAACTCGCGCGGCTGCAACGGGATCTGCTGCCCTGCGCGGTGCGCCGTCCGGGCCATGAGATCGAGACGGAGATCGCCCACCACCAGCTCCGTCGGCGCGGGGGCCGAACCGCCGCGTCGGGCGATCACCTCCAGCCGGGCGAGCAGTTCCGAGAAGGCGAAGGGCTTGGTCAGGTAGTCGTCGCCGCCGGCGCGCAGGCCCTTGACCCGTTCATCGACCCGGTCGAGCGCGCTCAGGATCAGCACCGGCGTCGTCCTGCCGCTGCGCCGCAGGGCCTCGATCAGGCTCAACCCGTCCAGCCCCGGCAGCATGCGATCGACCACCAGCGCGTCGTAGCGTCCGTCCAGCGCCGCCACGAGGCCGCGCGTCCCGTCGCCTTCGCAGTCGACGACGTGGCCATGCTGGCTCAGCCCCTTGGCGATGTAGGACGCTGCCGCGGCGTCGTCCTCGATGATCAGGATTCGCATGCCGGGGAAGATGGGAGATCGTGGCGCCCTTGGGAATGGCTCGACGCCGTCCATACGAGGCAGACGCGGGATCGGCACCAGCGACCGGGGCGACACGACCGGTCAGGTCGAACCGGCCGAGGGCGGACGGGCGGCTCAGACTCCCGGCCGGCCGCCGTCGCCGCGCGGGCGGAGGTACTCCATGCCCGTCTCCCAGAACACCCGCATGTGCTCGCCATTGTGCAGCGGCGCGAATTTCGGCGGATTGCCCGGGCCGCAGCAGGTCTCGATGCACGCGATCTCGACGTCATAGTCCGGGTTCATGAAGAACGGCACCGAATACCGCTCCCGCCCCGAGCGGTTGCGCACCCGGTGCGGCGTCGACGTGAAGCGGCCGTTGGTCCACTTCATCAGCATGTCGCCGATGTTGACGATATAGGCGCCGGGGATCAGCGGCGCGGCGATCCACTCGCCCGTCTTCAGGCGCACCTCCAGCCCGCCGACCGTATCCTGCGTCAGCAGGGTGAACGCCCCTTCGTCGGTGTGCGGATAGGCACCCATCTCGTCCGACGCCGCATCGGCCGGCAGCGGCGGGTAGTGCAGCAGGCTGAGCTGGATCAGCGGCTTCCGGAACTTGTCGTCGAACCAGGTCTCCGGCAGGTCGAGCGCCAGGGCGAAGGCATGCAGCACGTCGCCCGACACCCCCAGGAGCGTCTCGATGTAGCCACCCACCACGTCCCGGAAGCCGGGCAGGTCGGCAGGCCACCGGTTGGGCAGGTGCAGCGGCCTGCCGGCGCGGACGTCCGGGTCGTCCGGCGGCAGGTCGAGCATCAGGCGATAGGTCTCGAGCAGGCCGCCGCGCCGTCCGTCCTCGCCGACCTCCTTGGGCGGCACCCAGCCGCGGTACCAGTCCCACGTCGCCGCGGTTTCCGCCCGCTTTTCGCGCGGCTGGGCGAAGAACCGCCGCGCTTCGGCGAAGACGCGGTCGATCCCTTCCTGGTCGACGCCGTGGCCGGTCAGGTAGAAGAACCCGACCTCCTCGCAGGCCCGGCCGATTTCCTTGGCGACCCGCCGCTTCTCGGCGACCGGGCCGGCGAGGAACGGCGCGAAGTCGATCACCGGGATCTCCCCGGGAACCATCGGGCGGGCCGTGGCCAGTTCATCGACCGCAAGGGTGCCCATGTCGCATCTCTCCTGTCGAAAACGGGATGCTCAGGCGCCGGCGCCGCGGCGCAGATAGGCCATGCCGGCCTCGTAGAAATCGACCATGAACCGGCCGTTGTGGATCGGCGCAAAGCGCGCTGCCTCGCCCGGCGCCATCACCTGCGACAGCGGCTCGACCGTCACGTCGTAATCGGGATTGACGAAGAACGGCATGGAGTGGCGCGGCCGCTCGGCGCGGTTGACCACCCGGTGCGGCGTCGAGACGAACCGGCCGTTGGTCCAGTGCATCATCATGTCGCCGATGTTGATGACGTAGGCGCCGCGGATCGGAGGCGCCGCGACCCAGCCATGGTCCCGATGGCCCACCTCCAGCCCGCCCACGTCGTCCTGCATCAGGATGGTGAAGGCACCGGTGTCGCGGTGTTCCCCCGCCCCGATCTCCAGATCCGCAGGGTTGCCGGATTTCGGCGGGCGGTAGTGGAGCAGACTGAGCTGGACCAGCGGCTTGCGGTACCAGGGCTCGAAGAAGTCCGGCTCCAGCCCCAGCGCCATGGCGAAGGCGTGGCGCAGGGTCTTCGCCAGATCCATAACGGCGTCGAAGTATCGCCCCACCGTCTCCCGGAACCCGGGCAGGTGGTCGGGCCACTTGTTGGCCATGTGCAGAGGCTTGCCCGCCACGACGTCCGGGTCGTCCGGGGGCAGGTCGAGCATCAGGCGGAAGGTCTCGATCGCGCCGCCGACGGCGCCCCCCTCGCCTTCCAGCTTCGACGGGACATAGCCGCGCCAGTGTTCCAGCGTCGCCGCGGTCTTCATCCGCTCCGCCATGGGCTGCGCGAAGAACCGGCGGTTCTGCTCGAAGGCGGCGTCGATCAGGTCCTGCGGAATGCCGTGATCGACGACGTAGAGGAACCCGACCGTCTCGCAGGCCCGGCCGATCTCCGCCGCCACCCGGGCGCGGTCTTCCGCCCCGCCCAGGCGGAACGGGCCGAGATCGATCACCGGGATTGCGTCGGATGCGATCTCCATCGCCCGGTCATAGGCCCTCGGCAGGCGGTCGAGTGTCATCTGGTCTTCTCCGGTTCCGCCGCCGTCCCGGTGCCGAGCGCCTGGCGCGCCGCCGCGCCCAGGCAGGCCCGCACGGCGGCGAGTTGCGTGTCGAAATCCATGCTGGCGAGATCGAGGGGGGTGGTCGGCGCACTGTCGCCGCGGCCCGCCCGCCGGCGCATCATCCAGACCACCTGCTCCGGCAGATAGGGCAGGTGCAGGAAGCCGCAGGGGCTGGCCAGTCCCCTCGCCTCCAGGGCGCCAAGATAGGTGTAGAGCGTCAGGTTACAGAGATGCGTGCCGGCATGGTACGAGGTCCGCGCCGGTATGCCGGCGGCCAGGATGGCCTCGACCACCGCCTCGGCGTTCCAGGTCGCGGCGCGGCCTTCGGGGCCGGCCGGGTCGATCTTCTCGCCACCGGTCGGCCGTGCGCCCTCGTTGTCGGCGACGCCGAAATGGGCGGCATTGATCGCGTACTTCTCCGCCCGCACCACGGGTGCGCCCAGCGCAAGCCCCAGCGCGACGATGAAGACCGGCCGGTGCTCGTCGATCAGCGCAGGCAGGAGCGCCGGCAGCCGGGCATAGCTGACCGGGGTGGGCAACGCGACGATGCGAACGCCATCGACCTCCGTTCCGTCGAGATGGGGCAGCACCATCTGGGCGGGATTGGTCGGCAGGCCGGCAAAGGGCTCGGAGCCGGTGACAAGGCCGATCAGCGGGATCATTCGACGACCTCCTGGCGGGGCGGGCGCAGGGACGGGCGCAGGGGCGGGCGCAGGGCCGGCCAGGCGCGGTCGAGAAAGCCGTGGAGCGCGGCGTCGAACGCCGCCGGCTGCTCGATCGAGCACATGTGCCCGGCCCCCTCGATCACCACGAGATCGGCATGGGGAAGCGACGCCGCAATCGCCTCGGCGGCCATCACCGGCAGGAAGGCGTCGTCGCTTGCGGCGATGACCCGCGACGGCACCGAGATGCCGGGCAAGGCGTCCCGCAGGTCGTAGCCGAACGGGCTGCGGAACGCGCGGTGCAGCGCCGCCTGATCCATTCCCGTTCGCCAGTCGACGAAATCCGCCACTGCCTGCGGATGCGCGGCCGCCCAGTCCGGATGCCAGACCGCGGTCCCCTGCTCCTCGGCGAAGCCCCTCGGGCCCAGCCCCTCGGCTCGCATCAGCATCGCCTCGACCCCGGCCTCCGTCTCCGGCGAGGAGACGGCCCCGCAGCAGGCGAAGATGGCCGCACCGACGCGGTCGGGCCACCGCTGCGCCAGCCGCATGGCGATGATGCCGCCGAGCGAGAACCCGACCACCGCCGCCCGGGCCACGCCGAGCGCCTCCAGAAGCGCCGCCATGTCCTCGGCATAGAGGTCGATGGTATAGGGCGCGTCGGGCTTCTCGGTCCGGCCCATGCCGCGCAGGTCGGGCGCGATCGCAAGGCGGCCGGCCGTCGCCAAGGCCTCCAGCTGCGGGGCCCAGAGATCGCCGTCCCAGCCCAGCCCATGGATCAGCAGGACTGCCGGTGCCGACGGATCGCCGGCGGCGGCGACGTGCTGGGCAATGCCGTTGGCGGTGATCGTTCGGGCGGCAACGGTGCGGGACATGCGGTCGCCTTCCACTCCGGGACGGGATCGATCCAGGAATCAGCAAACCGCGTGCCAGGGCAGGCACCTTGGATTTCCGCCTGCGAGCGACACCGGATCGCCCCGCAATGCCCACAACGGCGGCGAGGTGGCGAAATTTTCGACAATCGATTTTCTTGTCGATAATTCCACCGGTTGCCAATCCGAGGCGTTCCGGTCCGCCGCGACGATGGCATGCGGTTTGCTGATCCGTCCTCCGGCTCATCCACGGAGGGACCCGACATGACCCACTTCCGCCAGGATCGCGGCGCAGGCCGCGCCCATCTCCCTGCTGCTCCGGCCGTTCTGACCCGCCGCCGGGCACTTCAGGGCGCAGGCTTGCTTTCCGGCGTCTTCCTCGCGCCCGGTGCCTTCCTGGGAGGCAGCCGGCCCGCCTACGCCATGGACCAGGTCGTCCATCAGTTGGGATGGATCAAGTCGATCCAGTTCGGCGGCCATTTCGCCGCGATCGAGCAGGGCTACTTCGCCGAGGAGGGGATCGAGGCCGAGTTCCTGGCCGGCGGCCCCGGCACCGACGCCACCGCCGTGGTCGCGACCGGCCAGGCGACGACATCCGACAGCGACGTGCCGGGCATGGTCCGCTCGCGGATCAACGGCATTCCGGTCAAGGCCTTCGCCGCGATCATGCAGAAGGCGCCGGGCGCGATCATGAGCCTGGCCGAAAACCCGATCCGGTCGCTGGAGGACTTCCCCGGCAAGACCATCGCCATGCCCAACGGCCTGCGCCCGCAGATCGCCAGCCTGATGAACTCCGCCGGCATCGACCCCGAGGAGGTCAACTACGTGCCGGTCGGCACCGATCCTGGAATCCTCGCCGCCGGGCAGGTCGACGGCTACTACGGCTGGGCGACCAACCAGGGCGTCATGCTGCAGACCCGCGGCGTCGACATCGAGATCGCGTACATGAACGACCTCGGCGTGCCGGGTTATGCGGGCGTGCTGTTCGCCACCGACGAGACGATCGAGACGCAGCGCGACCTGCTGGTCCGCTGGCTGCGCGCCGAGATCAAGGGCTGGCAATGGCACCTCGACAACCCCGAGGAAATGGCCGTCCTGATGGTCGAGAAGTACGGCCAGCGGGGGCTCGACCTGACCGCGCAGACCGCCGAGAGCCTGCTGATGAAGGATTTCGTGCCGGTCGGGGACGCCGCTGAGAACGGCCTCTTGTGGGTCGAGCCGGACGTATTCGCGCAGGGCATCGAGTTCATGATCGCCGCCGGCGACATGGAGGAGGGCCAGGTGGCGGTCGAGGACGTCGTCACCCAGGAACTGATCGCCGAAGCCCACGGCAAGTCCGCCTGAAGCCGGGAACCGTCCGCCCGTGCCACGCTCCGGACCCACCACTGCCTCCGTGCCGACCGTCGAGGCCGGCCGGCTCCTCGCCCGCCCGGGCGGGGAGCCGACGCGCGGCCCAAGCGCGATCGACCTCGCCGGGACGCATATCGGCGCGGTCCGGGGCCTGCCGGACGGCCCGGCGGATCCGACCGCCGGGCGCCTTGTCGCCCTGCCCGCCTTCACCGACGCCCATGACCACGGCCGCGGCACCCGCACGATCGCCTTCGGTGCCGCCGACGACGCGCTGGAGGTCTGGATCGCCCGGCTGGGCCAGGAGCCGAAGGTCGATCCCTACCTGCGCGCCGCGGTCGCGTTCGCCCGGATGGCGGAGGGCGGGATCTGCGCCGCCAACCACTGCCACAACACGCAAGACCCCGACGCCCTGATTGCCGAGGCGGAGGCGGTGAGCCGCGCCGCCCGCGACGTCGGCATCCGGGTCGCCTTCGCCGTCCCGATCTTCGACCGCAACCCGCTGGTCTACGGCGACCCCGGTCCGCTGTTCGACCGACTGGCCGGGCCGGAACGCGAAGCCCTTGCTGCCCGCGTCGCGCGTCTGCGCCCTGCCGCAGGGCAGCTGGCGCTGGTCGAGGCGGTGGCGGCGTTCGAGCATCCGCTGTTCACCGTCCAGTATGGTCCGGTCGGCCCGCAATGGGTGACCGAGGAGACGCTGGCGGCGATCGCCGACGCCTCAACGCGCACGGGCCGGCGGGTCCACATGCATCTGTTCGAGACCCGCTACCAGAAGGAATGGGCCGACGCCGCCCATGCCGGAGGCCTGCTCCCGCGGCTCGACGCGCTGGGGCTGCTGTCGCCGCGGCTGACCGTGGCGCACGGGGTCTGGCTGGATCGGGCGGACTGCGACCTGCTGGCCGCGCGCGGGGTCATCGTCTCGGTCAATCCGTCCTCCAACCTTCGCCTCAAGTCCGGCATCGCGCCCGTCGGCCGCTTTCTCGAAGCCGGGCTGGCGTTCGGTCTCGGCCTCGACGGCATGGCCTTCGACGACGACGCCGACGCGCTGCGGGAGGTGCGGCTGCTGTGGCAGCTCAACCGCGGCATCGGCGTCGACGCCGCGCTGAGCGAGGAGCGCCTGTTCCGTGCCGCCTGCGTCGACGGGCGCCGGACCGTCACCGGTGAGGACGGCGGCGGCGTGATCGCGCCCGGCGCCCCGGCCGACCTGATGCTGCTGGACTGGGGCGCGATGGCCGGCGACGTGCTGGATGGCGCGGCGGACACGGTGGATGTGCTGCTGGCGCGGATGACCGCGCGCCACCTGGACCGGATGATCGTCGCCGGGCGCACGGTGGTCGAGGGCGGGTGCTGCACCGGCGTCGACCGGCCGGCGCTGGAGGCGGCGCTCGTGGACCAGGCGCGCGCCGCCTGGGCGGCCGCCCGGCCGGACGACGACGTGGCCGAGCGGATCGCCGCCGCGGTCGCCGACTACTACCGCTGCGGCTGCCATGCCGGGGTACCGGCCACGGCAGCCCGGCGGGCACTGGGAGAGGGCCGATGACCGAGATCGCGATCGATGGCGTGAGCAAGCGCTTCCGGATCGGCCGCGACAGCATGACGGCGCTGGAGGCCATATCGCTGCGGCTCGAGGCAGGCGGATTCTACGCCCTCATCGGCCCGTCGGGCTGCGGCAAGTCGACCCTGCTGCGACTGATCGCCGACGTGCTGGCGCCGAGCGAGGGCAGCATCACCATCGGTGGCCAGCCGCCGGACCGGGCGCGCAGGAACCATGCGATCGGCTTCGTGTTCCAGGACGCGACCCTGCTGCCCTGGCGCACGGTGCTCGAGAATGTCCGCCTGCCGCTGGAGATCGTCGGCGGGGCCATCCCCGGTGGGCCGCGGCCCGAGGCGCTGATCGAGCTGGTCGGCCTGGCGGGGTTCGAGCATGCCCGCCCCGCCCAGTTGTCAGGCGGCATGCAGCAGCGCGTCTCGATCGCCCGCGCGCTGGCGCTCAAGCCCCGGGTGCTGCTGCTCGACGAACCCTTCGGCGCACTCGACGAGATCACCCGGCAGCGGATGAACCTGGAGCTGCTGCGAATCTGGCAGGAGACCGGGACGACCGCGGTGCTGGTCACCCATACGATCGGCGAGGCGGTCTTCATGGCCGACCGGGTCCACGTGCTCGCGGCCCACCCGGGCCGGCTGGTGGCGACCGTCGACATCGACCTGCCGCGCCCTCGCACCCTCGGCCTGATGCGCGGCGAACATTTCCATCACCTGCAGAACCGGGTGCGCGACGCCCTGTTCGGTGAGGAGCCGACTCCCGAACCCCGGTCCGCCGGAATCGTGGCGGCACCCGGACCTGAAGGCGCGGGACCGGTGCCGGAGCGGACGGCGGCCCATGCCGGCTGAGCGTTTCGCAGCCACGGCGCTCCGGGCGGAGCCCGCGACGGCCGTCGCCCCGGCGCGCACGAAGGCCGGCCCGACCGAGAAGGTCCGCCGGATGGCGCTGTCCGCGGGTCTGCCGCTCGCGGTCTTCGCCGCGCTGGTCGCGGCGATGGAAGGCGCCAAGCGTGCCGGCTGGCTGCCGATCACGGTGCCGGCGCCGAGCGAGATCGCAGGCGCCTTCGACCGTGCCGCCGGCGATCTCTTCTACCACATGGCGCCGACCGTCCTCGCCGCGCTGGTCGGCTACGCCCTCGCCGCACTGATCGCGGGCGGTATGGGGGCGGTCGCGACGACCTGGCGACGGGCCGAGAAGCCGGTGCTGAACCTCGGGATCGTGGTCGATTCGATCCCGCTGATCGCGCTGACGCCGATCCTGATGGTCTGGCTCGGCAACGGCCTGGAATCGCGCATCGTCATCGCCACCATCGCATCGCTCTTCCCGATGCTGGTCGGCACCATCCAGGGCTTCAAGGCAGTGGAACGGAACGCTGCGGAACTGTTCCACGTACTTTCCGCCGGTCGCTGGCAGCGGCTGGTCAAGCTCTCCCTGCCGACCGCCCTGCCCTACCTGTTTCAGGCGCTGAAGATCGCCGCACCGCTGGCGGTGCTCGGCGCGCTGATCGCCGAGTGGGTCAGCGCCGAGCGCGGCCTCGGCATCATGATGATCTATGCCCTGTTCTCGTTCGACGTGCCGCTGGTCTGGCTGACCATCGTCGCCGTCTGCGTCCTGGCGATGCTCGGCTATGCCCTGGTGGCGGTCGCCGAGCGGCTGGTGATCCGATGGGACACCGGCGGTCGGCTCGACTCCGGCGGCGCGTGAGGAGGTGCCGATGACCGTCTCCGCCCCACCTGCCGACGCGCCGCCCTCGCTGGCCGAGGACGGACGCCGCCGCGTCATGGGCTGGGCCCGGTCGATCGGCCTCGCCCTCGGCTTCGCCGCCACGGCGATCGTGGTCTGGCACCTGGTCGTGGTGGGCTTCGCCATTCCGCACTTCGTCATGCCCACGCCCGGCGCCGCCTACGCCGCCTTCCAGGAGAACCGCGGGGAGATCGGCGCCGCGCTCGCCCACACGCTGCGCAGCGCGGCGATCGGCATCCTGCTGGCGACCGCGATCGCCCTCGTGCTCGCCGCCCTCTTCGTCACCTCGGACACCGCGACCCGCGCCATCCTGCCGATCGTCATCGGCCTGCGTACGGCACCCGTCCTCGCGATCGCGCCGATCCTGATCCTGATCTTCGGCCGCGGCGTCGGGACGTCGATCGTCGTGGTCGTGATCGTCGCCTTCTTTCCGATCATGGTGAACGCCATGCGCGGCTTCCGCGCCGCCCGGAAGAACGCGCTCGAGCTGATGCATGTCTGCGGCGCCAGCGGGCTGCAGACCTTCGTCAAGGTCCGCTTTCCATTCGCCGTTCCCTACATCTTCACCGGTCTGCGGGCCGCCTCGGCCAGCGCGCTGCTCTCGGCGATGCTGGCGGAATGGCTCTCCGGCGCGCCGGGCCTCGGCACGCTGATCCTGGATGCCGCCAGCTACCGCGACCTGGGCCTGCTGTGGGCCGCGGTCGTGGTCAGCATGATCATGGCGTTCAGCCTGTTCGCCCTCGCCGCCGGGGCGGAGCGGAGGTTGATGTCATGGTCGCGCTGACGCTCGAGGGGCTGACAGTGGTGATCACCGGCCCCGCGAAGGGCATGGGCCGGGCGATCACCCTGGCGGTGGCCGAGGCCGGCGCGGAGGTCGCCCTGCTCGGCCGCGACACCGCCGCCATCGAGCCCGTCGCGGCGGAGGTCGCTGCGCTCGGTCGCCGGGCCCGGGTCCTGGCCTGCGACGTCACCGACGAGCCGGCGGTCGAAGCCGCCATCGCCGACGCCGCGGAGAGCCTGGGCGGCCTCTATGGACTGGTGAACGTCGCCGGCGTCACCGGCCCGTCGGGCGCCAAGCTGTGGCAGCACACGGTCGCCGACTTCCGGCAGCTGTTCGACGTCAATGTCCTTGGCAGCTTCCTGACGATGAAGCATGCGCTGCCGCGGATGATCGCGGCCGGCAACGGCAGCGTGGTCAACATCGGCGGCACGTTCGGCTTCAAGGGCGTCCGCGACGCCTCGCTCTACGGCGCCACCAAATGGACGCTCAGGGGCCTGACCAAGTCCGCCGCGCTGGAGGCGGGGGCCGCCGGCGTGCGCGTCAACATGGTCAGCCCCGGCGGCGTCGACGGCCCGCGCCTGACCAGGCAGCTGGGCGAACAGGCGGAGCGGGAAGGCCTGACCTACGAGGAGGTCTACGCCCGATTCTGCGGCACCGCCGCGCTCGGCAGGATGAGCAGCGACGCCGACGTTGCGTCCGCGGTGGTGTTCCTGCTGTCGGGCGCGGCGCGCAACGTCACCGGCCAGGACCTGCTGGTCGACGGCGGGACGATCCTGTGATTGCGCCCGCGACGCCCGCCGCCTCAATCCGGCGCGAGGCCCGCCAGCACCACCTCCGCCGTTCGGTCGACATGGGCCGCGACCAGCCCAGCCGTCGCGTCGGCGTCCCGGTCCAGCGCCGCAGTCAGCATCGCGTCGTGCTCGGCCGCCAGGTCCACCTGCGCCGCCCGGTCGGGTCGTGCCCGGCGACGGTAGCGGTCGAACTGGTCGTACAGCAGGCCGCAGAAATGGAGCGTCCAGGCCGACCCGCAGGCGGCGATCAGCGCCGTGTGGAACGCGCGGTGGCGCCGCTCCCATTCCGCGGCGTCGGCGGCGGCCGCGGCGTCGCCCACCATGTCCTCCTGCCGGCCCAGGCGAACCAGCCGGCGGTGCGCCAGCAGGAGCGCCTCCTCCCATGCCTCGTCGCCCGCCGCGACCGAGGCGCGCGCCGCCTGGGCCTCGAGGTTGCGACGCAGCCGGGCGAGGTCGCGGAACTCCTCCATGTCCAGCGGCGGCACCCTGAAGCCGCGATTGGTCTCCTGGACGACCAGCCGGTCGGCGGCCAGCCGCGACAGCGCCTCGCGCAGCGGACTGGTTCCGACGCCATAGCGGGCCTGAAGCTCGACGAAGCGCAGCCGCCGCCCCGGCTCCAGCGCACCGCCGACGATGTCGCTGCGCAGCCGGCCGAAGACTTCGTCGGCCAGCGACGCGGCCTCCTCCCCGGTGCGATCGGCGCGGTCATTGGCCGGCTGGGGGCGCAGTGTCGGGCTTTGGCTCATGGGATGTCCGGCACGATCGGAACGACGGTCGGAGGACGAGGCGATCCGCCCCCCTTGTCGCCAAGCTACGACGGTTCGCCGGCCAAGGCGAGAGCTCCGAATTGTCGCTAATCTGAAACTCTGTCGAAAATCTGCTACAGACCCCGCCTACCGCCGCCCCTGACTTAAAGGCTGCCGCATGGACCTCGCCGACCGCATCGCCTTCGTCACCGGCCCGGCCAAGGGCATGGGCGCCGCGATCAGCCGCGCGCTCGCCGGTGCGGGCGCCGACCTGGCGCTGGCCGGCCGCGACGTCGCGGCGATTGAGCCTCTGGCCGGCGAGTTGCGCGCCACCGGCCGGCGGGTCGTCGTCCTTGCCTGCGACGTCACCGACGAATCGTCGGTCGCCGGCGCGGTGGCAGCGGCGGAGGGCGAATTCGGTCGCATCGACATCCTGGTCAACGTTGCCGGCGGGACCGGTCCCCTGGGCAAGTCCGGCGTCGAGACGACGCGGGAGGAATTCGACCAGATCATCGAGTTGAACCTGACCGGCTGCTTCCTGACGATGCGGGCGGTGTTGCCCGGCATGACGGCCAGGCGCTACGGCAAGATCGTTAATGTTGGCGGCACGTTCGGCCTGCGCGGCAGGGGCGGCCGGGTCAGCTACAGCGCGTCGAAATGGGGCCTGCGCGGATTGACCAAGAGCCTGGCGCTGGAAGCCGGTCCGTCGAACGTCAACGTCAACTCGGTCTGCCCCGGCATGGTCGAAGGTCCACGCTTCGAGAAGGTCTGCGCCGAGATGGCCGCGCGCCTCGGCATCACCCCGGCCGAGGCCGCGATCCGCCACGCCGAGGACTACGCCCTGCGCCGCGTCTCGACCGCCGAGGACATCGCCGACGCCGTCGTCTTCCTGGCGTCCGACAAGGCCCGGCAGATCACCGGCCAGGACCTCGCCGTCGATGGCGGCTGGGTGATCTGACGGCCGCCTTCCCTTCCCAAGCCCTGGAGCATCGATCCCCATGACCGAACCCCGCGCCGACCTGCTGATCACCGGCGGCACCGTGGTCAATGAGACCGGCCGCACCGACGCCGCGATCGCGGTGAAGGATGGCCGCATACTGGCGATCGGCGATGCCGCTGCACTCGGCCCGGCGCGCGAGACGATCGACGCGACGGGGAAGATGGTCCTGCCCGGTGTGATCGACGTCCACGTCCATTTCCGCGAGCCGGGAATGGAGCACAAGGAGGACTGGCAGACCGGGAGCCAGGCCGCGGCGGTGGGCGGCGTCACCACCGTGTTCGAGATGCCCAACACCAATCCGCCGACCGACACGGTGGAGCATTTCGAGCTCAAGCGGTCGAAGGCCGAAGCCAAGTCGATCGTCGATTTCGGCCTCTACGGCCTTCTGGGCGAGCACAACCTGGACCAACTCGAGCCGCTGGCGAAGGCCGGCGCGATCGGCTTCAAGCTGTTCCTCGGCAACACGACCGGCGACCTGCCCTGCCCGTCGGACGGCGCGGTCCTCGAGGGCTTCGAGATCCTCGCCGGGTTGGGCAAGCGTTGCTCGATCCATGCCGAGAACTCGCCGATCCTGTTCTGGCGCGCCAACAAGATGCAGGCAGCCGGCCGCAACGACCCCCTGGCCCATCTCGCCGCCCGTACCGACGTGGTGGCGGTCGAGGCGCTGGCCCGGTCGTGCATCTTCGCCGAGTGGACCGGCGCGCGGATCCACATCGTCCACGAAAGCTGCGCCCGCTCCCTGCCCTATATTCGCTTCTTCAAGGACCGCGGCGTCGACGTGACCGTCGAGACCCTGCCGCAGTACCTCTATCTCGACGCAGAGATGATGCTGCGGCCGGGCGGAGAGGTGCTGCGGATGAACCCGCCGATCCGCGAGAAGGCGCACCAGGAGCCGCTCTGGCAGGCGCTGGCCGACGGCACGATCGACATGATCGCCACCGACCACGCGCCGCACGCGCCGGAGGAGAAGTATTCGAACCGCATCTGGGACTGCGCCTGCGGCTTCCCCGGCGTCGAGACGTCGCTGCCGCTGATGCTGACTGGGGTCAACGCGGGCCGGCTGACGCTGGAGCAGTACGTCCGCCTGTCCAGCGCCGCGCCAGCCCGCGCCTTCGGCCTGTACGGCCGCAAGGGCGTGCTCGCTCCCGGCTCAGACGCCGACATCGTGATCGTCGACATGGACCGGGAAGACCGCCTGGCGGCGGAAAAGCTGCATAGTCGCGGCAAGACGAGCCCTTACGAGGGCATGCAGGTCCGGGGCCTGCCGGTGATGACCCTGGTCCGCGGCAAGGTCGTCGCGCGCGACGGGCAGCCCGTCGCCGAACCCGGCTGGGGCACCATGGTGACCCAGGCGATGCCGGCCCCCGCGCCGCGCAACCTCAACACGGCGATGCGGGCGGTGCTGGTCCCGGATCAGCGGCCCTGGGGCTGAGCGGATGACGCGCCCGCCAGTGCGGATCGGCGTCGTCGGCTGCGGCGCGATCGGGAGCTGGCATGCCCGCATCCTCGCCGAGCGGCCGGACGCGCTGCTGGCGGCCCTCGTCGACACCGATGCGGGTCGCGCCCAGCAGCTCGCCGGAAGGTTGGGCGTTCCGGCCTGGACCGACCTGAACATGGCGCTGGCCGAGGCAGCGCTCGACGCCCTGGTGATCGCCACGCCCGAGGCGGCGCACGCCGACAACGCCGAGGCGGCCGCCACGGCCGGCTGCGCCCTACTGATCGAGAAACCAGTGGCGACCGACCTGGCCGGCGTGGACCGGATCGCCGCCGCCGCCGCCGCCGCCCAGGTGCCGGTGATGGCCGCGCATGTGGAACGGTTCGAGGCCGGCTCGGCCCTGCTGGTCGACGCCCTGCGCGAAGGCGCGTGCGGTCGCGTCGTCTCGGTCTGCGCCCGGCGCCAGTTCGCCCCCGGTGAAGCCGGGCGGTTCTCCGGGTCGTCGAGCACGCTGCGGGTTCTTGGAGTCCACGATTTCGACCTTCTGAGGTGGGTCCACCCGGCACCGGTGGCGGAGGTCCATGCGGTCGCCGGCCGAGGCGCAGTGTTCGAACGGACCGGACTCGACGACCATGTGGTCACGACGATCCGCTTCGCCGACGGGGCGGTCGGCCTGGTGGAAAGCGCCTGGACCCTGCCCGGCCCCTATGCCGACTGGCCGGTGCCGTCGGCGTGGGGCCCGGCCGGCAACAACCGCCTCGACGTGTTCGGCGATGCCGGCATGCTGTCGAACGACATGGGGCTGCGCGGCCAGCAACTGGTCGCCTTCGACGAGGTCCACGGCTTCCGCGCCGCCGGCCTGCGCCACCAGCCGGTGGTTCACGGCCGGGTCGGCGGTGCGCTGGCCGCGCAGACGGGTCATTTCCTCGCCGTTGTCCGTGGCGAGACGGTGCCGGTCGCCGGGCTGGAGGACGCCCGCCGCGCCATCGCCCTGACCGAGGCGGCGGAGCGCTCGCTGGCCGTCGGCGCGCCCGCCGTCCCGGCGGCCTGATCCGGGCGGGGCCGTCGATGGCGCTCTACGAAGGCCCGATCGTCGATGCGCACCACCACCTCTGGCGCTTCGACCCGCAAACGTACCCCTGGCTGGCCGGGCCGGGGCGCGAGATGCTTGCCCGCGACGCCCTGCCCGCCCGCTACCGCGCCGCCCTGGCGCCCCACCGCCCGGTGGCGACCGTCTGGATCGAGGCCCTGGCCACCGACCCGGAGGCCGAGGCGGCGTCGGCCCAGGCCTGGGTCGACGCCGACCCGACGATCTGCACCGCCATCGTCGCCGGAGGCCCGCTCGACGCGCCGGACGTCGAGGCTCGACTCGACCGTCTGGCGGAGGCGGCGCCCAACCTGCGCGGCATCCGAGACATCGTGAGCTGGCGACCGGGACGGCCCTCCTTCGCCCGCCGCGGCGACCTGCTGGCCGACCCGGCCTTCGAGCGGGGCCTGCGGGCGCTGGCCCGGCGCGACCTGGTCTTCGACCTGATGGCCCTGCCTCACCAGCTCGCCGAGGCCGCCCGGCTGCTGGCCCGGGTGCCCGGCCTCTCGGTGGCGGTCGAGCATGCCGGCAGCCCTGAGGACCGGTCGGCGGAGGGATACGCCGCCTGGCGCGCCGGCATGGCCGACCTGGCCGCGCTCGACCGGAGCGTGGTCAAGCTCTCCGCCCTTCAGGCCGTCCACCCGCCGGGAGACGTTGACGGCATTGCCCGCACGATCGACAGTCTCGCCGACCTCTTCGGACCGAACCGGATGGCCATCGGCACCGACTTCCCGGTGCACGACCGGCATTGCCCGGCCGCCGATGCCGTCGATGTCTTCCGCCGGCATGTGGCGGCAGCCTCGCCGACGGAACAGAAGGCCCTGTTTCACGACACGGCCTGTCGGACCTACCGGATCGACGGCGCGGCGCGGCCCACGTCATGACGCCCACGTCGATCTCGCCGGCGTCACGATCCGATTTCGCGCCAGGGGCAGAGGACGATGCCGCCCGACATCGGGCGCCGCCTTATGCGCGCCGTCCGCCGATGCCGTCGTGGTTGGTAATGTGGGTGTTGGCGTAGTTCATCCGCGCCATCTCCCGGCGGATGGTGGCGATTTCCGAGCCGCGCACCGCGACCGGCGCCGTGCCGTTCCGCCGAGCCCGCACGTCGACCGCCACGTCGAACACGGCCTCCGGCACGTAGCCGTTGACGACGATCCCGCTCGGATTCGTCAGGAGATACAGCGCCGCGGCCAGGAAGCAGGCGCCCTCCTCCGACCGGTTGGCGGTGCTGCGCCCGCGCCAGTCGCACACGGCATGCGTCGCTTCGTGGATCGCCAAGGCCCGCCCGTCCTCGTGCTCGAGGGCGTCCGCCGACATGAAGGCGATTGTGTCGGTGTCCCGGAAATACATTGCGTCGGAGCCGTTGCGGATCAGCAAGGCGGGATCGATCCTGATCTTCAGTCCCAGGCCGTCCGGGCGCTCTGCGACCAACCGGGCGATCCCGCGGAAATGCTGATGGTGCACCAGCACGCTGCCGAAATCGAAATTGATCTCCGCGACCCGCGGGTCGGTCAGGAGGATCTTCATGCCGTGAGACAGCTTCTGGGAGAAGCGGGGAAGGAACGGATCGTAGGTCCTCGGTCGGCGGCTTGCCGGGCTGGTCCGTGGCATGGTGCACCTCCGCGACGGGGTTCAGTGGCCAGCCGACAGTCTCCACCCTGCGGCGGTCGAAGGTCTGTGTCCCACCTCACGCCGGCCCGTGGCGACGCGGGGCCCGGTCCCGGCGCGGCACAGAAGCCGGCGGGTCGCGAGATCGGCAGCCGTCGAACCCGAACTCTGCGTCCTAAGACTGCCCCCGGCCGCCGCCCCTGCGGATGGTCGGCCCTCAGGTCGCGGCCCGGCTGGACCCGGACAGCGACAGCCGAGGGAACCGGCCCCCTAGTGAAGCCGGCGTCCGCCCGGCCGCGTCAGCACGTCGAAGACGACTGCGAATCCCAGCAGAAGGCCCTTCACCACCAACTGGATGAAGCTGGAGACGTTCATGAGGCTCATGCCGTTGTCGACCGCGACAAGCAGCATGGCGCCGATCAGGGCGCCGAACACGGTCCCGATGCCGCCCCCCAGGCTGATGCCCCCGATCACGGCGGCGGCAATCGCCTCGAGTTCCAGGAACTCCCCGACCGAGGGCGCGATCGCGTTGAGGCGGGCGGTCACCAGGATGCCGCCGATCGCATAGATGACGCCCATGATCACGAAGCTCACGAACAGCGTCCGTCGGATGTTGATGCCGGACAGGTGCGCCGCCTCCCGGTTGCCGCCGATGGCGTACATCTTGCGCCCGAACGTCGTTCCGAGCGTCAGGAACGCGAGGCATCCCACCACGACCAGCGAGATCACCACCGCCATCGGAATGCCGCGATAGCCGAGCGCCGGATAGAGCAGCACCAGCGCACCGATCGTCGCCCAGGCGACCGGCCTCAACAGCCGGGAAGCCGGCACCGAGTCCCCCCCGAATCGGGTTCGCTGTCGGCGCCAGCGCCACGCGACCCCGGCGGTGAAGACTACCAGCAGGGCGAGAACGAGAATCGCAGAGGCGAGCGGCGGGACGAAGGACTCGCTCAACGCCCCGAAGCTGCGGTTCATCGGCGCGTAGGTGGCCGCGTTCGACCAGACATAGCCGATGCCGCGGAACGCCAGGAGGCCGGACAGGGTCACGACGAAGGAGGGGATGGCGAAGCGGCTGACCCAGAAACCCTGCCATGCGCCCATCGCCATGCCGACGGCAAGGGCCACCAGGATCGCCGGCGCCGTCGACCATCCCCACTGGGTCTGCGCGGTCGCCGCCGCCAGCCCGGCGAGATAGACGGCGCTGCCGATCGACAGGTCGATCTCGCGCTGGATGATCAGCAGCGCCACCCCGGAGGCGACCACCACCAGCAGGGCCGCCTGGCGCATCAACTGGGCCACGTTGCGCGGCGAGAGGAAGATGCCGTCGGTCAACCAGGTGAACAGCAGCACGATGATGCCGAGGGCGATCAGCATGCCGTAGGAGCGCCAGTTGAACTGGGCGAGGCTGGCGACCCATCCGCGCTGCGGCTGGCCGGCCGGCCGTTCGGTGAGAGTGCTCACGGCGTCAGTCTCCCTGCCCTGCGGCGTAGCGCATGATCCGTTCCTCGCTGGCGGCCTCCCAGGGCAGGTCGGCCGCGATTTCTCCCTCGTGCATCACCAGGATTCGATCCGCCACGCCCAGGACTTCCGGCAGTTCGGAGGTGACGAAGACGATCGACACGCCCTCGCCCGCCAGCCGGTTCAGGATGTGGAAGATCTCAACCTTCGCGCCGACATCGACGCCGCGCGTCGGGTCGTCCAGCAGGAGGATGCGGCTCTCGGCGGACAACCACCGCGCAAGCAGCACCTTCTGCTGGTTGCCGCCGCTCAGATTGTCGATCGTCGTGCCGACCGACGGTGCCTTGACGTTCAGGTCGCGGGCGTGGTCGCTGGCGCGGCGCCATTCCAGGGCCTCGTCCAGCAGGAGGCCGCGGCTGACCTTTTCCAGGCTCGCCAGGGTCAGGTTCACGGTGATCGGCTTGCCGGGGATGATTCCCGAACGCTTGCGGTCCTCGGTCAGCAGGCCCAGGCCGCGGTCCATCATCGCGCGCGGGCTGTCGGGCCGGGCCGGCTCGCCGGCGACCTCGTAGAGGTCGAAACTCAGCGGCCCTGCCCACGCGCCGAACAGCGCATTCAACAGCTCGGTCCGGCCGGCCCCGACCAGACCGTAGATCCCGAGGATCTCCCCGCGACCCAGGTCCATGTCGATCGATTTCAGTACCGCGGTGTCCGGCGTCTGCGGCACATGGGCCGGCCAGGCGGTCAGCCCGCGCACCCGCAGCACCGGCTCCCCGGCCTGCCGCGCGACGCGCGGATACATCTGGGAAATCGGCCGGCCGACCATGCTGGAGATCAGGTCGTCCGCCGTGAAGTCGGCCTTCGGGCGGGTCGACACATGCCGTCCGTCGCGCAGCACCGACACCGAGTCGGCGATCTCCATCACCTCGTCGATCTTGTGGCTGATGTAGAGGGCTGTGATGCCCTGGCGTCGCAGGGCGTGGAGCTTTTCGAACAGGACATCCGTCTCCGACATCGACAGCGACGAGGTCGGTTCGTCCAGCACCAGCAGACGGACGTTCTTGGCGAGCGCCTTTGCGATCAGCACCATCTGCTGCTGCGCCGCGCTCAGCGTCTTCATCGGCGCGTCGAACCGGACCTGCAGGCCGAGATCGGCAAGGCTGCGGCGCGTGCGGTCGTAGAGGTCTTCCCAGTCGACGATCCCGCGGTGGCCGGGCCAGGCGTTGAGGTACATGTTCTCGGCCACGGTCATCTCGCCGACGACCGCCAGTTCCTGGGGGATCAGGACGACGCCGGCGTCCTCGGCGTCGCGGACCCGGGCGAACCGGCACTCCTCACCGTCGAGAAGAACCCGGCCGACGAAGTCGCCGTGCGGGTAGACCGCCGTGGCGATCTTCATCAGCGTCGACTTGCCGGCACCGTTCTCGCCCATCACGGCGTGGATGGTGCCGCGGTCGACGGCGAAGCTGACGCCCTCGAGAGCGGTGACGCCGCCGAAGCGCTTGCCGATGCCTTCGAAGCGCAGGAAATCCGTGGTCACGGGTCGTCGTCTTTCGTCCGCGGAGCGCAGGAAAACGCGCCCGGAAGCGATCCCCGGGCGCGTTTGTCGGCGGCGATGTCAGTTCGCGACGCAGCCTTCCGGCGGCTCGACGTTGACGTAGACGTCCTCGACCGTCACCCAGCCCGCCGGAGCGATGTTGGTGATCCAGTCGCACATGTTCTCGGCGGTGACCGGGACGACCTCGATGAACGCCGAAGGCACGTCCATCATGCCGTTGTTGGTGGTGCCGTCGGCTTCCGGCTCGACGCCAGTGGCCAAGGCGACGGCGGCATCGACAGCGCGCGCGCCCATCTCGTCGATCATCGTCCATACCGACCGCTCGATGACACCCTCGACGATCATCCGGTCGTTCGGCACGTCGGCATCCAGACCGGAGACGTAGACCTCCCCGGCGAGATCGCGGCCCTGGAGCGCCTGGACCACGCCGATCGCCATACCGTCGTTGGACGTGACGAAGGCGTCGATCTCGTCATTGTTGGCGGCGAGGGCGTTCTCCGCCGTTTCCAGCGCCGCCTGGCCCGACCAGTTCTCGTGCCACTGGTCGGTGACGATCTCGATTTCGCCCGCCTCGGCCAGCGGCGTCAGCATCTCCTCGTAGACCGCCGCCAGGTCGCGCGCCACATTGTTGTCCGGGTCGCCCTTGATCAGGGCGTATTTCGGCGGATCGTCGGCATTCGGAGGAGCGAAGTCGAGCGCGCCCCGGACCTGGAGGCGACCCACCTCGCGATTGTCGCGGGTCAGGAAGAACTCCACCTCGGCATCCGGAATGGCGATGTCGTAGGCCAGCGTCGGCACGCCAGCCTCATCGGCCTTGGCCACCAGGGTGGAGGCGGCCCGGTCGTCGACCGGTACGATGATCAGCGCGTCGACACCCTGGCTCAGCAGGTTCTCGACCTGCGAGGACTGGCGCACCGGATCGTCGTTCGCCCACTGGACGCGCAGTTCGGCCCCCAGTTCCTCGGCGCGCTGTTCCATCGACGCGACGTCGAAGCGCCACCGCGGCTGGGTCTGGGTGCGCATGGCGACACCGATGGTCACGCCTTCCCCGCTGAGCGTCTCCTGCGCCCAGCCGGTCTCCGGGGCGGCGAGAAGGCCGGCCCCGGCGGCGGCCGCGGCGCCCACGAGCAGAACTCGCACTCTTTGCATCTTCACGGTCTTTCCTCCCCCTTCGTTTTGTCGCCGTCCCCTCATGGGGACGGTCGTCAGGACGCGCGATCGACGTGTTCCGCCGCGGTCCAGAGCCGTGCCTTGTCCGGCAGCGGCGGGTAGCCGAAAACCTTCGGCTCGGTCCCCTCGATGTCGAGCAGGTACTTCATGGCCGGGCTGGCGCGCTCCGCCAGCGAGTCGGTGAGGAAGTCGCGCTCGACGAACTGTTGCGGAATGTCGCGCCGGCCGATCGCCAGATGCAGCACGCGCCGCGGATTGCCGCTGCGGTTGCGGGTGCCGCCGTGCCAGATGTGTCCGTTGATCACGGCGACCGAGCCGGCCGGCCCGGTCAGGTGGATCTCCTGCGGGTGCTCGGCCTCGGGGTCCTCGGGGATGATCTTCCGATCCTCCGGCGTGACCTCGATATGCTTGACTTCCGCCATGTTGACGTCAGGGACGTTGATCGGCACCCACCGGTGCGAGCCGGGAACGACACGGGTCGGGCCGTTCTCCTCGGTCATGTCGTCGAGCATGATCATCGAGTTGATCAGCCGCCAGTCGGTCGGATGCACCCGCGGCACGTCGGCATGCAGCATCTGCTGCCCCTGCCCCTTCAGCGGGTTGCGGGCGTTGAGCGAATAGGTGTGGATCTCGCCCAGCAGAGAGTGGGCGGCCGCCAGCGTCGGGGCACATTTCAGGCACCGGTCGAAGGCCGGCGACTTGTTGAAGAGGTTGGAGAGACGCGGCGCCCCCGGCTCGATGTGGACCTCGTGCCCGCCGAGGTCCCCTTCGATCTCGCGAAGCCGATCGAACTCCGAGCGCATCTCCGCCACCGCCGCTTCATCGAAGAAGCGCTCGACGATGAAGAACCCGCGTTCGTCCAGGCTGCGCCTCTGCAGGTCGGTCAACGCGTCCGGGCCGATCCCCAGTTCGGCCAAGGCCTGTGCCGTGTTCATCGATCCTTCCTCCCCCTTCGGATCCGATCGCATGCTTGGCATTCTTGCATGCTATAGAATGCTCGTCAAATAGACATGCCATGCCTTTCTCGCATGAAGTAATACAGTATCAGAGAACAGGCATCAGATTCATGGGCCAGCTTTCGGTCGGCTGGCGGCATTATGTGGTTCCTGGGAATCCGTCGCGATCGCGACTGACGCATTTCAAGATCTCAGGCGGCGGGCCCTCCTGGCGATGGAGGGCTTCCGGACCTCCGCCTTGTCCAGCACTTCGAGCGAGTTGTTGAGCGACGTGTCGAGGTGATGCTTCATGGCGGCATGCGCCGCCTCCGCATCCCCCGCCGCCAGCGCCTTCACGATCGCCTCGTGCTGGCGGATGGTCTCGTCGGCCTGGCCCGGTTGTGGCAGCGACAGGTAGCGGCACCGGTCCATCTGCGCCTTCGACAGGTCGACGGCGCGCCAGAGGCGGCGGAGGCCGTTGACCTCGGCGATCGTCCGGTGGAAGTCGTCGTCCCGCGCGATCGCCTCCGCATAGTCGCCGCGGTCGAGGGCGGCTCGGTGGGCCATGGTCACCCCTTCCAGCAGACGCCGGTGCGCATCGTCGAAGGCGGCGGCCGCGCGCCGGACGCTCTCGAGCTCCAGCGCCGTGCGGATCAGGTAGGCCTCCTCGATCTCGGGAGGCGTGATGGGCGCGACGTAGGTTCCCGACTGCGCCCGCACCTCGACCAGCCCTTCGTCGCTGATCCGCTTGATCGCCTCGCGCACCGGCGTCCGTGACAGGTCGAGCTGATCGGCGATGGTCAACTCGTGGATGATGTCGCCGGGCTTGAGCAGACCGGTCACGATCATCCTCCGGATCAACTGGTAGATCTGGTCACGCAGCGGAATGGCCCGGTTGAGCCGAAACCCGGCCATCAGGTCTGCGAAGTCGGTCCCGCCGGCGACGTCCATGCCAAACCTCAGGGATGGAAGAAGGCGGGTTCCATCCGCGCCCACCATTCGCCCTCGGACCGCTCCGGGATCGGGCGCTGCATGGGCTCGCACAACTCCCACCACTTCTTCATCACCGGCTCCGCCGCCAGGCGCGCCTGATCGGTCTCGAAATCATCGCCGACATATTCCCAGTACGCGAACAGGAGCCGCGCCTTTTCGTGGATGAAGATCGAGTAGTTGGTGATGTTGGCCCGGCTGATGATCTCCAGGATCTCCGGCCACACTTCCTGATGGATCTGCTTGTATTCATCGATCCGGTCCGGATCGATGCCGAGCACGAAGCCCATGCGCTGCATCGGCCGATCTCCCCCTCACTCCCCTGCATGAATTGGTATACTAGTATGATGATCGAGGTCAAGCCGTGGCCTTAGGGCGCGCGACCCGGAGACCGTGCGGATGGCGTCGGCCGCCGATGGATAGACGGGGGTCCCGGCACGCCTTCGCCCGCCAGACGCCGCGCCCCCGATCGCCGCGCCACCGACCCGCGACGGCTAGACCACGGGCCACCGCGGCCCGTCCTGGATCCCAGCGCGGCGGCGCCAGTCCCGGGCAGCGGCGGCGACGCCGCGCCGCAGGAACCGTTCGTCGACGGTGGTCAGGACCTTGTCCTTCATGACGATGCGGCCATCGATGACGACCGTCTCGACGTCACTGCCGTTGGCGGCATAGACAAGGGAGTTGATCGGATCGATCGGCGGCGCCCAGTGCAGCCCTTCCATGTCGATGATCACCAGATCGGCCTTCTTGCCCGGTTCCAGCGAGCCGATCTCGTCATCCCAGAGGCAGGCCCGGGCACCGTCGATCGTGGCCATCTCCAGCGCCTTGTATGCCCCGACCTTCAGGGGATCGGCGTAGGCGTCCTTGTGGGCGCAGGCCGCCAGGTACATCACCCGGACCATGTCGAGGAAGCGCCCGGCCGTGGCGGAATCGGTGCCGAGCGACACCGACAGCCCCGCTTCGATCATCCTGGGCATCATCCGGTTGGCGATAACGCCATAGGACCCGTGCATCGACGCCGACGGGCAATGGGCCACCTTCACATCGTGCTGCTTCAGCCAGGCGATCTCCTGGTCGTTCGGATAGCCCATGTGAACCGTGTAGAGGTTCGGCCCGAACAGCCCGAGGTCGTAGTAGCGCTCCAGCGACCGCTTGCCGTACTTCTCCGTGATCATATCGTTCTCGCCGAGGACGGCGGCGACATGGGTGTGGATGCCGACACCCTTGCGATCGGCAAGGTCCTTGACCGCGCGGCACAGATCGTCGCTGCAGTTCGGGATGTAGCGCAGGCTGGTCCAGGCCCGCAGCCGGCCGTCGGCGGCCCCGTTCCAGCGATCGATCAGCTTCTCCGACTCCGCGATCGTGACATCGAGGCTCTCGAAGTGCTTCTCCGGCAGGGGAATGTCGTCGTCGGCGACGTCCCGGGTCGACCGGTTGATGATGCCCCGGATCCCGACATCCACCGCCGCCTGGGCGAGACTGTCGGCGTGATAGCCGCCAGGATCGTTGAAGCAGGTGGTGCCCGACCGGATCATCTGGGCGAAGTTGCCGAGTGCCCCGGTATAGGCCTCCTCCGCGGTCAGCGTCGCCTCGTACGGATAGACCCGCCGGTAGAGCCAGGTGAGGATGTCAACGTCGTCGCCGATCCCCTTGGAAAGGTACTGGAACGGGTGATTGTGCCCGTCGATCAGCCCGGGGATGACCAACCGATCGGTGGCGTCGATGGTCGACGGCGCCCGGTGCCGGGCAAGGACGTCGGCCGACTTGCCGATCTCGACGATCCGGTTGCCCTGGATCGCGACGGCACCGTCGGTCAGGATGCGTCGCTCCGCATCCATCGTGACGATCGTGCCGTGCGCGACGATCAGATCGGCCATTCCCCGCCTCCTTCTCCGGCCCGGCCGCCGTCAGGGTCGTCCTGAGGGCCGAGCAGTTCGCCCAGTTCCGGTAGGGGGTCCGGGGGGAGTCGAAGCGTGCCCCGGACCAGGTCGATCCCCCGATCGGCACCGACGGAGCCCGATGCATCCGCCGATGCGGGCACCGCCCTCACGTCGGCCACTGCCTCCTACTCCTTCGACCCGCTCCGTTTTGCATATGAAACACTCGCTTTAAATATCAGACATACTGTACGTCAGTGTTCATGAACGGCGTCAAGTCCCTGCGTATCGAACCCGATCCGAGGGGTCCGCCGGATGGTCGGGTCGCCGCGGAAGCCGTCGAGCGGCCTTCCGCCGAGCCAGGCTGGCCGACACCACCCGTATCCCTGGGCAAAGGGGTCGGCTCAGGACTTAAGGACCGTCCGTGCAATAGACGTGTCACACTCTTCGTAGTCGTAATACCTGATGGTATCGTAGAGTTCCGCCCTCGACATCATGTTGTCGATCTGGGAGCCGACCTCACCATTTGTCATGAGATCCTTATAAAGGGACTTGAGAGCTTGAGCCGCGACCCTGAAACCGGAGACTGGGTAGATCACGAGTTCGTATCCGAGGTCGCCCCATTTCTGGGTGCTGAGGTAGGGCGTTCTTCCGAACTCCGTCATGTTCGCGAGCAGGGGCGCATCGACCGCGGCCCGGACCCTCTCGATCATGTCGAGATTCGACAGCGCCTCGACGAAAATGATGTCGGCACCGGCCTCGGCGTAGCTCCGGGCGCGCGCAACGGCATCGTCGAGGGAAGAGTCCGCGGCATCGGTCCGGGCGCAGATCAGCATGCTGGACGCGGCCCGCCGGGCAGCCTCGATCTTTCGGCACATGTCGACCGTCGGGATGAGCTGCTTGTCGTTCAGATGCCCGCATTTCTTCGGGAACCGCTGATCCTCGATCTGGATGCAGGCGGCGCCGATCGCTTCCAGTTCCCGTACGACCCGCATCACGTTCAGCGCTTCGCCGAAACCGGTATCGCAGTCGACGATGACCGGCAGCCCGGAGGCGCGCACGACGTCGCGGGTCGACGTCACGACCTCCTCCATCGTCAGGAGGCCGAGATCCGGCAGGGCCCGGGACGCCGAAAGCCCCGCACCCGAGACGTAGAGACTCTGGAATCCCGCTTCCTTGGCCAGCAGGGCCGACATCCCGTCGAACACCCCGGCCACGGGCGTCGCACCCGGGGACCTGATCAGGTCGGTCAGCGAGGCGGCCGCCGGGCGCTCGCCGGTCTTGGCCAGAAGCCATTCCACGGTCATTGCTGGTTGCTCCCATCAAGTGGCGGTTCCGGACGCGCAAGGTCGTCGCCGAAGCCAGGATCGGACACCCTCCGCAGCAGTTCCTCCGCCGCGTTTTCCGGCCCGTCCGGCAGATCCACTGCCACGAGGTCCGGACGCAGCTTCCTGAGCGCGGGTAGCGGGTCGGGAATGTTGTCGCCGGCCCTCCGGCAGACCACCACCGTCGCCCGAACCGTCTCGAGGTGGCGGTCGGCCGGATAGTCCAGCGCGGCCCGGTAGGCGCCGCGGATGCCCGCCGACGACGACAGGACCTCGAGAAGCCGCTCGTGCAGCACGCTCGCCTCCGGAACGCCGGTCGCCCGCCGCGCCCCTGCCGTCCTGTCGAACCATGGGAAGAACAGGGCGTAGTCGCGGACCCGCTGGAACGCGGTGACCAGGTAGGCGCCGTCCGTGTCGGGGACGACGAGCGGCGCGACGTGCCGGCGCATCCTGTCCCTTTCCTGCCGGGTGTAGCGTCCGATCCCGTCGAGCACGATCGACGCAATCCGGTCGGGGCGGTGCGTCGCGAGGGCGATCGCGACGCGGGCCCCGAAATGCCGACCATAGACGGACCAGAGCCGGTCCGGGGCGGCGTCGAGAACACCGCCGATGACGGCGGCGTAGTCGTCGATCGTCGGCGCATCGGCAGCCAGCGCCTCGCTCTGGCCGCACCCCGGGATGTCGGGGACCAGCACCCGTCGCCCCCGCCGACCGAGCGCCGTGGCGATCGGCACGAAGGCCCGGGACGTCTCTCCCGCGCCGTGCAGGAAGAGCCAGGGATCCCCATCGGGCGGGCCGCTCGTCCGCACCAGCAGCTCGATGCCGCCATGCTCGACGATCTCGCGCCGGACGGCCCTTGGGGACCGATCCCCCAAGGCCTCACCCAAGGTGTTCTTTCAGGAACTCGAACGCCCGCTGATGGGCGAGGCGATCGCTCTCCTCGTGATAGGACGCCCGTTCCTCGCAGGCGAAGCCGTGGCCGGCGGGATAGATGAAAACGGGAAGATCGGGCTGTGTCCGGCGAAACGCCTCGACCCGCTCCATCGGGATCGACTGGTCGGTCTCACCGAAATGGAGCTGGATTGGGCAGTTCGGCGTCTCCTCCGCCATCCCGGGAACGCCGCCGCCATAGAGCGAAACCGCGGCCGACAGTCCGTCGAGCCGAGTGGCGGCCGCCCACGCCACCGTGCCGCCCCAGCAGTAGCCGACCACCGCGACCTTGTCGGGCTTGGCCCAGTCGGCGGCCGCGGCGACGTCGCGGACCGCCTCGTCGATGCCGATCTTCGCCATGAGCGCCTTGCCCCGCTCCAGGCTCTGCTGGTCGTAGCCCATCTCCACGTCCCGCTCGACGCGGTCGAAGAGGGCCGGCACCACGGCGCGATAGCCCTCGGCGGCGAACCGGTCGGCCACCGAACGCATGTGGCGGTTGACGCCGAAGATCTCCTGGAGGACGACCACCGTCCCCCGGCGGTCGCCTGCGGGCTCCGCCACATAGGCCGAGAACTCGTTGCCGTCGGCCGCCTTGATGCGGATCGTCTGTCCCATGAGGTCATTCCTATCGTTCAGAGTTGCGTGCTATGGCAATGTCTGCGTCGGTCGCGAAGCGGGTCCCGTCATCGCCATCGCCGGCGCCAGCCGACATAGGCGATCATGCCGATCGTGAGCGCCAGGAAGCCGAGCGCGATCGGCCGGTTCAGGAACTCGTCCGCGGACCGCATCGACGTCAGCATGATGGCGAACTGCTGTTCGAACAGCCCGCCCAGGATGAAGCCCAGCGTGACGGGAAGGATCGGGATGTCGATCACCCTCAGCGCCAGGGCCAGGAGCGTCGCCGCGATCAGCACGTAGACGTAGAACATGCCGTTGCCGGCGGCGTAGGCTCCGAAAATGGCGAAGACCGCCACGAACGTCGCGATGATGCCGCGCGGAATCTTGAGCACGACGGCAAAGTACCGCGCCGCGAACAGGCCGATCGCCATCATCACGATGTTTACGATGATGAACCCGGTGAAGAAGGTCGTCATGACCGTCGGGTTCTCGACGAAGAGAAGCGGGCCCGGCCGCAGGCCATGGATCTCGAGAGCCCCGACGAAGACGGCGGCGGCGGCGCTGCCGGGAATTCCGAGCGCCAGGAGCGGGATCAGCGACCCGCCGACATTGGCGTTGTTCGAGCACTCCGCCGCCATCAGGCCCTGCTCCGACCCGCGGCCGAAGCGTTCCTTGTCGCGGGCGAAGCGGCGTTCCACGGCATGGGTCGTGATCGGCGTGCTCTCCGGTCCGAGTGCCGGCAGGATGCCGAGGGCGAGCCCGATCGAGCTCGCCCTGCCGAACGTCGCCCAATGGCCGGCGACCGTGCCCAGGATGCCCTTGAGGCCGCTTTCGCGCCCGAACTCGACGAGGGACCGCCCTGCCCGCGAGAAGCCCTCCAGCGCGATGACCAACACCTGGGGCATGGCGAAGAAGCCGATCAGAACGGGCAGCAGCGGCACGCCGGCGGCCAGCTCGTAGCGGCCGAAGGTGAACCGGGCGGTGCCGTCGAACGGATCGAGGCCGATCGTCGCGATGGCGAGCCCCATGGCGGCGCCGGCGAAGTTGCCGAAGAGCGGGGTGGGCAGCATCATCGAGACGACGGCGAGGCTGAACAGGATCAGCATCACGTATTCGGCCGGGCCGAAACGCAGGGCCAGGGAGGCGAGAATCGGCGAGAACCACAGCAGCCCGATCGCCGACACCAGGCCGCCGATGCCGGACGCGCAGGTGGCCAGCGCCAGGGCGCGCGGCGCCTTGCCCTCGCGCGCGAGGACATGCCCTTCCATGGCGGTGATGACCGCGGCCGATGTCCCGGGAATGTTGAGGAGGATCGCTGAGATGCTGCCGCCATAGACCGCGCCCGCGTAGACGCCGGCCAGCATGATCAGGCTCTGGTCGGCCGGGATCAGGAACGTCACCGGCAGGAGCAGGGCAATGCCGAGCGTCCCGCTGAGCCCGGGGATCGCCCCGAACACGATGCCCAGGCAGACACCGAGAGTCGCGGCGAGCATCGTCAGCGGATGAAATGCCAGAAGGACCGCGTCTTCCATCGTTGCGTCGCGCCCCCTACGCCGCGGGTCCGGGAAATGCCGTCCGCGCCATCGTCAGATGCCGAGACCGTAGAGCGTCGTTTCGATCCAGCGGTCGACCGCGCCCTGGGGCGTCGCGACATAGAGGAAACGGCGGAAGACGACCACCATCACAAGAACGGCGGCGGTGCTGGAGAGAAAGACGGCGACGGGATTGAGCCTCTCCTGCAACAGGATGGAGGCTGTCACCGCCAGGATCGACGCAACTGTGAAGCCCAGCATGGGAAGAATGAGAATGTATCCCATCCAGAGCGCGATGAACGCGGTCATCTTGACGGCCGTCCCGGCCGGCCGCGCGGCGTCCGATCCTTCGTCCGCCGGGTTCCGACGGATGATCATCCGGCCGGCGTGAATCAGGAAAAACGCGCAGGTCGCGATGATCACGACGGTCGGGTAGTTGGGGCCGCCGATGTCCAGTGCCGTCCATGCCGGCGTGTCGAAGCTCTGCCAGAGGAGCGCTCCGAGGAAGGCGAGCACAAGGCTCACCGACCCCAGTACGGCCGATCTCTTCATCTTTCGGTATCCCGTCCGCAGTGTCTTCGCCGGGTGGTGCCCGGCGAAGACGGAATGCGATAAAGCAGGACGACCCTACTCGCTCGGCTCCATGTACTGCCCCAGGGTTTCCGCGGTCGCCTGGAAGATGGCGGCGGTCTCCTCCGGTCCGGCTGGCGACAGGACGAGGCCCTGCTCGGCGAACATCTCCGCCGCCATGTCGCTCTGCAGCACGGTCAGCATGGCGTCGGCCAGATAGTTCCGGATCTCCTCCGGCACGCCGTCGGGCAGCGCGATGAACCGGGCCGCCCCGAGGGCGTTGGTCGGGATGTCGATGCCCATGTCCGAGATCAGCGGGATGTCCGGGTCGACCGGATAGGGCGCCGTGTTGGCGACGGCGACCGGAGCCAGGTCGCCGGTCTCGTAGTACTGGTCGCCTTCGGCGTAGTAGGCGGTGCTCATGTCGATGGTGCCGTTCAGCACCGCCGTGATCCGGGGTCCGCCCCCCTGGAATGGGACCATCGTGAACTCGACGCCCTCCTGCTCCTGGATGATGTCGGCGATGATCGCCGTCGCCGAATTCGGCGTCACCCCGACCCGGACGCTGCCCGGATCCTGGCGCGCCTGCTCTATCAACTCCCGCAGCGTGTCGCCGCGGGTGATGAGCACGACGGGATCAAAATTGATGAAGGCGATCGGGTCGAAGTCGTCCGTCTCGAACTCGCCTCCCTTGACGATCATGTCGGTCAGCAGGTTCCCCATCGCCAGCACGCCGATCGTGTAGCCGTCCGCATCGGCCTCCCGGGCCAGGAACGTGTGCCCGACCAGGCCCCCGCCGCCTTCCCGGTTGGCGACGCGGAACTCGTGGCCGAGGATGTCCTCCGCGATGCGGGCGATCGTCCTCGCATTGGTGTCCATGCCGCCGCCGGCCGGATAGACGACGACCAGTTCGATCGGTCGGGTCGGGAACCCTTCCGGCGGCTCCGGCGCCTCCTGGGCCAACGCAGGCGTCGACGCTACGGCCGAGACCAACACCGTCGTCATGAGCATTTTCTTGAGCATTTTCCAAAACTCCCCTTCATGTTCTTAAAGTTGATGGTGAAGCGGAGCGCACCACTTCCGCTCCGCTCGGCAGTCGCTCCAGTCAAGCTGCCTCGCCTGCCAGATGCCCCTCGCTCGTCGCGGAGAGCAGCATACGCGGCGCATAGGCGTCGCCGACGAGCTTCATCGGGATGTTCCTCATCGCCAGCGCCTTCGCCAGCGCGTCAATGGGCTTTCTCGGCGTCGCGTAGCCGAAGCAGTCGACGCCGACGGTCCGCCCCTCGTCCCCGGTCATCACGTCGATCCAGTCGACGGCTTGGCCATTCCATGCCACCGGCTGCGCGAACGGAACGATCTCGAGATTCCTGAGCCGCCGCAAGCGCCGATGGATGATCTGGTTGACCACGAGCGGCACGTCCTGGGCGATCGACGCCCTCGGCGTCAGCATCGTCACCTTTCCGAACCGCTGCGCGATCAGTTCCAGCGCGGCATAGGTCGCCGGCCCGTGGTCGAAATCGAAAACGAGGCAGTGGCGTCCGCCCGCGCCCTCGTCGGCCAGCAGGCGCCGGACCAGCGATCGCAGGTCCTCGCCCGGGCGCGAGGTCGCGTCGAGCGAGCGTGGCCGGACCATGGCGGAGCCGGTCGCGAGAACGACCGCGTCGGGCCCAAGGGACTCGAAGGCCGCCATGTCCGCCGCCGCCCGATGGATGCGGACGCCCGCCTGTCGGATACGGGCCACCTGTCCGTCGACCAGCCAGCCGACATCCGCGCTGCCCGGCAACCGGGCGTGAAGAGCCGCCGCGCCGCCCAGCTCGCCGGATGCGAAAAGATGGACCTCGTGACCCCTGCTGGCCGCCACCCAGGCGGCCTCGAGCCCGGCGGGCCCGGCCCCGGCGACCAGGATCCTCCTCGCCGCCGTGTCGACCTTCGGCGGCGGCGCGACCTCATCGGCCCGGCCCACCCGGGGGTTGACGACGCAGCCGACCTGGCGCCCGGCGATGATCTCGCCCCAGCAGGTGTTGCAGCCGATGCAAAGGCGGATATCGGCGCCCCGGCCGGAGGCGGCCTTGTCGACCCACGCGGGGTCAGCCAGCAGCGGACGGGACAGCATGATGAGGTCGGCCCTGCCGTCCTGCAGCACCTGCTCGCCATCCTCCGGCCGCGGCAGACGGCCGACCGCCACCACGGGAACGTCGCCCGCCGCGGCACGCAGGCGGTCGTAGAGAGGCAGAAACGGCGCCACTCCGCGCTGCATGGCGGGGGCATGCATCTCCAGGCTGTGCGCGTGATTGCCCTGGCTGAAGCACAGGTAGTCGGGCCGGACCCGGCCCAGCAGTCCCTTGACGAGCTGCTCGGACTCCTCGGGATCGACGCTCCCGGGGACGCCGTCGTCGCCCGGCATCTTGGCGCCTATCAGGAAGTCGTCGCCGCAGGTCTGGCGGATGCCCGTGATGATGTCGACCAAGAAGCGCAGGCGGTTCTCCCGGCTGCCCCCGTACTCGTCCTCTCGGGTGTTCGACCAGGGCGACAGGAACTGATGGATCAGGAACCCGTGGCACGAGGACAGCTCGACGCCGCTGAACCCGGCGTCCTGGAGGCGTCGGGCGGTGCCGACGAATTCCTCGGTCAACGCGCGGACCTCGTCCGCCGACAGCTCATGGGGCACGGTCCAGCTGACGCCGTCGGCCTCCGCCGCCGCCCCGATCGCATTGGTCGCCCGGCCGGTCAGGCGGGCGCGGCCGTTGTGCCAGAGCTGCCCCAGAAACCGGCAGCCTTCGGACTCGACCGCGGCCGCCCACCGCTTCAGCGCATCCGCGTTGGCAGGATCAAACGGCCAGACCCGCGACGCCTCGGCGGCCGTGGGTCCCACCGCCATCGCCTCGGTGACGATCATCGCCGCCCCGCCCTGTGCGCGGGTCTGATGGAATCGGATCAGCCGGTCCGTGATCCGCCCCCGATCGCCCATGCGGGTCGAAATGGATCCATTGACGATCCGGTTCTTGAGCCGATGCCGCCCAAGATCGAACGGAGTGAAGAGAAGCGGTTCGCCGGTCGCTGTCATGCGCCCCCCAAATATCGTCGTGGCGATCCCAGGCGAGGATGCCCCGTTCGACAGCCGTACCAGGCGCCCCCTCACGGCTCGTACACCCCGAACTCTAGCCCCTTTGGCCGGTTGTGTCTACAACCATACCTGAGACGACCCAAAGGCGACCGAAGAGCAGTCAGGGCAGCCGTTCGCCAGCGTCCTCCTAGCGGGCCACCAGGACCATGCTCAGCGCCGGCACGAAGGTGATCAGCGCCAGGACCGCCAGGAGCACGAAGGCGAACGGAATCACCCCCAGGAAGACCTGCGTGACCGGCAGACGCGTGATGCTGCTCAGGATGAAGAGATGGATCCCCAGAGGCGGGGTGATCAGCGCCAGTTCCATATTGAGCACGAAGATCATGCCGAAATGGATCGGGTCGATGCCGATGCTGGTGACGACCGGAAGGACGATAGGTGCGGTGATCAACAGGATCGAGATGATGTCCAGGAACATGCCCAGCACGATCAGCACGCCGTTGATGATGAGCAGGACGCCGATCGGCGACAGGTCCCGCTCGAGCGCAGCCTCCGTGAGGTTCTGCGGGATGTGCAGGATCGTCAGGGCATAGGCGAACACCGTCGCGCCGGCGAGGATCAACAGGATCATGGCACTCTTGCCCATGGAATCCGCCAGCACCCGGCCAAGGTCCGCCCTGCCGACGCCGCGATAGACGAAAGTGGCGCAGAAGAAGGCGTAGACGACCGCTGCACCCGCCGCCTCGGTCGGCGTCGCGATGCCCCCGTAGATCAGGACAGCAATGAGCACCGGCAGGAGGATGATCCAGATCGCGTCCCGAACGGCCTCGACGCGCTCCCGCCACGAAGCCTTCGGTTCCGGAGGACGGTTGCGGCCCAGGAGGAGCATGCCGGCCGCCATCAGGGCCGCGGCAAGCACAAGCCCGGGAATGATGCCGGCGACGAAGAGCCGGCCAACCGACTGCTCGGCCACCGAGCCGTAGACGATCATGGGGATGCTCGGGGGGATGAGAATGCCCAGGCCTCCCGACACCGCCACCAGGCCGGCGGAGTACTTGGGGTCATAACCCCGTCGGATCATCTCCGGGACCAGGACCGAACCGATCGCGACGGCGGTGGCAGCACTCGACCCCGAGATGGCGGAGAAGAAGGCACAGGCGCCGACGGCCACGGTCGCCAGCCCGCCGCGCCAGTGCCCGATCAGCGTCTCCGTGGCTGAGATGAGCCGGCGGGTCGCCCCGCCGGCGATCAACAGTTCCGCCGTGAGAATGAAGAACGGGATCGCGATCAAGGTGAACGAGTCGAGGGCGACGAACATCATCTGGGGGACGGCATTCACCACGGCCGAACCCATGGTGAGGTACAGCATGAACAGCCCGGTCAGGCCGAGGGCGAGGGCGATCGGCAACCCGGCAAGCAGGAGCATGATCAGGAGGCTGATCGAGAGAGCGAGGAGCATGTCTTCGTTCTTGCCTGGTTTCTGGATGTCAAATCACAGGGATCGGAAATAGCGGGCTTTCTCGATCACTTTCTGGACAAAGCGGATAAGCAACAGTCCGGCGCCGAGCGGCACGGCCATGTGGGGAATCCACATCGGGATGCGCAGGTTCGACATCGATCGGGTCCCGATAGACATGGATTGCGAGACATAGTGAATGCCGGTGTAGAGCAGCAGAGCGCAGAACAAAGCCCCTGCCGTGAAGGCGACCATCTGCAGGACGGCGCGCCATTTCTCCGGCAGAGTCACCAGCAGAACGTCGACCGTGACATGGCCCTCGTGATGCAGCAGCCGACTGGCGGCGACGAAGGCGCCGAGAATGATCGAGTACCGCACCAGTTCGTCGAACGCGGATATCGAATAGGCGAAGCCATAGCGCAGGACGACGGAAACGAAGACGAGCGCCGCCGCGAACGCCAGAGCCAGGGCCCCGACCCAGAATTCGATGCGCCCCAGCACGTCGTCGGACGTTGCGGGTCCTTCGCCGCTTTCCATACCCGACCTCCGTGGAAGCCGGCGGCGGGGCCGGAGCGCAGGTTCTCCGGCCCCGACAGCCGAGCCGATCAGTCGATGTTGCGGATCCGTTCGATCAGCTCGGGATCGACGCGCTCCGCCACGTCCTCATAGACGGCCTCGAGTTGTTCCTGCCAGCGGGCGCGCTCCTCGGCATCGAGGGTGATGATCTCGATGCCGCCGTCGACCAGCGACTGCACATGACCCTCGGACTGCTCGGCGAGCGCCTCTCGGTTCCGGCGGGTTGCCTCGGCTGCGGCGTCGCGGATGACGACCTGCATCTCCTCGGAGAGACCCTCGAGCGTGCCGGCGTTGATCACGACCGGATAGGCGATGGCGCTGACCGCTACGGCCGTCATGTAGGGCGTGACCTCATGATACTCGTTCGGCGCGGCAAAGGAGACGGTCGTGAAGGCCCCGCCGACGATCCCCTGCTCGAGGGCCAGGTAGAGCTCCGATGCCCGCATGCTCACCGGGTTGCCGCCCAGCGCGCTGACCGTGTTCTCGAGCACGGCCGAATGGGCCCGGATACGCTTGCCCTGGAAGTCCTCGAGGCTGGAGATCGGCTCCTTGGAGAACAGATCGAGCGGCACGTTGGAGATGTAGCCGAGGCCGACCAGGCCCCGTTCCTCCACCATGCCCAGCAACTCCTGGCCGAGTTCCCCGTCCTGGAAGCGGTAGAGCGCCTCCTGGTCGGCAAACATCATCGGCAGATCGACCACCTCGAACTCGGGCACGATGCTCGACATGTAGCCGGTGCTCGGGATCGCGATGTCGATCAGCCCGCCGATCGCGGCCTCGATCGCGGCCTGCTCGGACTCGTAGAGCTGGCCGTGATGGAAGACGTCGACCGTGATCTCGCCGTCCGATCCGGCTTCCACGGCGTCGGCGAACCAGTTCGCCCAGGCTCCCTTGGCATGGCTCTCGGGAGATTCATGCGAGAGCCGCAGCGTGGTCGCCCCGGCGGCGGAAGGGGCGATCATCGCCCCGATGACGAGCGCGGCAGCAGCCGTCGCGGTCGGTGTGCACTTCATGGTCGTTCCTCCTCTTGGCATGTCGGGACCCGTTCGGAGCGGGTCTCCTCTCGTTGGCCCGCGATTCCGGGCGCGATCACCTGCCCCGCGTCAGGCCCTGCAGGAGCGTTTCCCGCATCAGGGTGACGAAGGCCTCGTGGATGTCGGTCGCCAGCCCATCGGCGCCTGGATCGACGAAGCCCGTGATGCCGTCGATGAACGAGACGTCGGCCCCGACTCGGTGAAGGCGGGCTTCGATGCGGCGGTCGTGGAAGACGTCGGCGCGGCCGAGCAGAAGCGCCAGACAGGCGGCGACGCCATAGCTTCCCCAGTTGGAGATCGAGGCCGCGACCAGGAGATCGGTCCTGGTGCTCGGCGCCATGCCGCCCTTCTCGGGATCCTTGCCGGCGGCACCGTACGGAAGGTGGGCGCGGATTTCCGCCTCGATCAGACCCATTCCGATCTCGTTGCCGCCATCCCCGATGCCGATGGTCGCGATGTTCCGGGCGGTCGCCTCCTGAAACAGGTAGTCGACCTTGGCCATGTGCTCGGTGGTTTCGTCGCCGCGGCTGGTATGGACGAAGCCGCGGTCGTTCATGCCGCCTTTCTCGATCGCCACGGCAGCCTTGGGCGCATAGCGGTCGAGCAGGTCGCGCGCGTGGCGCTTCGCCGCCTCGCGGTCCACCGGGAAGGGCAGGACGGCGCCGCCGTGAATGGGCGCCGTCGACGCCACCGCCTGTCGCGCCTCGTCGGGCGACAGGGCCCTCAGGCCGGTGGCCTCCAGGACCTTTTCCATGGCGGGCACCAGCGACGGTTCGATCAGGACGACCGGCACCGCCTTCAGGCCGATCTGGACCGCACGGGCCAACGCAGCCGCGCCGGGCGGGCCGTCGGTCTCGGCGATCGCCGGGGTGATGTGCGGGCGATCCGGCCAACCCGTGGCGATGAAGACGTAGTCGCCCTCCCCGACCCGCTCCGTCAGCAGGTGGGCGGCCGACAGGCAAAGGGGCCCCGGCGCCTTTGCCCGGGCCCAGGGATAGAGCTGCGCGATGACGCCCCGGGCGGCGACGTCGAGGGCGATGAGCTGGTCGATCCGTTCGCCGATGCGGGTGACCGTCTCGTCGGAGGGGGGTCGGGCGATCATATGGATGACTCGTCGTCCGGTACCGGAATCTCGATGTCCAGAAGCGGCGCGTACTGCTGGGCACCGAAGATATCGGCGTCGCCCGGACTGCCGCTGGGCTGCTCGCGATAGATCGAGAACTTGATCGCCGGGGCCGGGTCGAATTCGACGAAGTCCGAAATCCGCTCCGGTTCAATGCCGAACAGCCGGGCCATCGACTCCCGCCCGATGCGGCCCGAGGCGCGAACGGTTTCGTAGTGCCGCCGGTCCGCGAATATGATGTCGAAGGTTACCTTGTCCACGCCGGCATTCTTGCTCCGGATCGTCTTTGCAAGAGTCGATAGTTTCTGCGTCTTCATGGGATGCTGCTCTCGCGCAAACCGGGTTCAGATGCCGGCGTTCGTGATGTGGGTGGGGAACAGCTCGAGCCCGCTTCCCACCGGCATGACGTGATTGAGTGTCCAGCGATAGCCGGGGCTGGCTGGCATGACCTCGTCGAGAACGAAGGCCACCGATCCGGCAGTCCCCTTCACGTCCGGCAGGCGCGCATAGAACATCTGGCGCGTGCCGGTCATGCACACCTCCTCCGCCATCTCGCGTGTCGGGGCGATGCCCTGGACGACGACGCACAGTTCATGCCCCGGCGAGCCGCGCAGGGGATCCCGCATGCCCATGATGGCGTCGCGTCCGTAGACCGAGTAGTGCAGCTCATAGCCCTCGGTCCCGAACCGTTCCCGGGCCTGGGTTCGCGCCCACTCGATGACCTGATCGACGTGCTGGATCGTGTAGGGATCGCGAATTCCGGCGATGCCGATGTAGCGCTCGCCGACCTTGCCCGCGCCTTCGAGCTTCACCAGGATCGGATCGCTGGGGGTGAAGCGGGGCCCGGAGATGCGGGTGGTCTTTTCGGAGAACTGCTCATAGCTGCAATGCGTCATGTCGAGACAGCCGCCGGCGACGTACTCGAAATAGGGATTGCTCCGCTCGTACATCGCATGGCCGGCCACCGAGGCGATCGTGCACCGCTGCCCCTCGTGCATCGCCGTGACGAACACGTCGCCGTCGTCGATCTCGCCCATCACGGTTTCCTTGCCACCGTAAGGCTCGGCGCAGAACGATGCGCATTCCAGCACTTTGCCGAGGTAGTAGCACGCGGCGGGGTCGTGGCCGGCCCGCAACGCCGGAGCGGCAAAGATGACACTGTCGGAAGAGCGGCCGCCGATGATCACGTCGGCCCCCTGGTCGAGCAGCGCCATGTAAGGGTGGACGCCGGCCATGGCGACGACGCGGTCGGTGGCGTCCAGGTCGCCCTGCGTCAGGGGCGCTCGCCCGTCGAGACCGTCGACCGTCACCCCGCGATCCATGCGCTCCCGGATCAGGGCCTTGTTGATCTCGGAATAGAAGTAGCCGACCTTGAATTGTCGCAGCCTGTGACGGCGGGCGATCGATCGGATCATGTCGACGTAGAGGTCCACGCGGCTGTTCGTGCCCGTGTCGCCCGCGGAGCCTATGATCATCGGAATACCGAGTTTCCTGGACGCCAGCAACATGACCTCCAGGTCGTGCTCCTGCCATTGACGGGGACTGGCCGACATGTCGGCACCGAGGGGCACCGGCCCCACGTCGTCGCTGCCTGAATCGGCCGCGATGACGTCAGGCCCCGCCGCGACGGCGGCGTGAAAGCTGCCGGTCTTGATGGGTGCGAAACCCAGATGACCGTTCGGGCAGATGATCTTCGGAGATGACACAGTTTCCCCCGTGGACGGTTCAGCCCTGCCGGAATCCGAGCACCGTGCTCGGCGGCAGACCTCGCGGAACGTCGGCTTGAGCGCCGATCTCGTACCCACCTAAGCACGCCCCGTGCCAGACCCGCCGACTCAGCATGTCTGCGAATCTTGAGGCTTGACCCTGGTGCAGCATCGCGTGACTCTCACGCGTTCGCGCAAATTTTCTCCGCAAAGGGCGAGGATGATCTCCCAGGCAACGTATCTGGTCGGCAACCACCCCAGTATCCGCGAGGCGAGCGACCTGATCTGCCGCGTGGCCGAGAGCCCCGCGCGGACGGTGCTGATCTATGGCGAGACGGGGACCGGAAAGGGGGTCGCCGCGCGGATGCTGCATCGGCTGTCGGCCCGCGCCGACCAGCCGTTCGTCGACCTCAACTGTGCCGCCATTCCCGACAGCCTTCCGGAGTCAGAACTGTTCGGCTACGAGAAGGGCGCCTTCACGGGTGCCGCGGCGCGCAAGATCGGCCTCGTCGAGGCCGCTCACGGGGGAACGCTCTTCCTCGACGAGATCCGGGAGATGGACCTGACCTTACAGGCGAAACTCTTGAGTTTTCTCGACACCCAGAGCTTCCGGCCGATCGGCTCGGTCCGTCCGGTGGAAGTCAACGTGCGCTTCGTCGCCGCCACAAACCGGATCCTCCTGTCGGAAGTGAAGGCCGGCAAATTCAGGGAGGATCTCTATTACCGACTGCAGGTCATCGCGATCAACCTGCCTCCCCTCCGCGAGCGCGGGGAGGACGTGATGATCCTGACCGAACACTTCTTGAAGGAATTCAGCGATCGGTTCGGCAGCAGGGTCTCGCATCTCGAGCCGGACGTGGAGAGGATATTCAAGGCCTATTCATGGCCTGGAAATGTCCGGGAACTCTCCAACCTGGTTGAACGGATCTTCATCCTGGGATCAGGCGATACCGTTCAGGTCAAGGACCTGCCGGCACGCATTCTGCGAGAGGTCGACGGCGTCGACCGCATTGACGGCCTGAACACTCTTCCGCCGATCATCGCACAGACCGTGCCGGAAGGGACCCATACGCCGATCGACGGCAGCTTTCACGATGCCACCGCTGCGTTTCAGCGCACGATGATTCGCGGCGCCCTGAAACAGGCATCGGGGCAGATCGGCAAAGCCGCACAAGCGCTCGGCCTTTCGCGTCACGCGCTCCGTTACCAGATCGATCGCCTCGGCATAGAGGTCAGCGCACGCTCCTGACCCCCGGTGTCCGCAGGACCCGGCGCAACCGCGCGCCGACGTGCCCGCGACCGGATGAGGAAACCCGGGGGATCGGGGTCGATCCGGTCGCTCGACGGGGCCGTCGGTCATGCCGGGGCATCACGCCCGCCGGCTGCCGCGCCGGGCCTGATACCACTCGATCGTCTGTGCGAGCCCGTCCCTCAGGCCGGTCCTCGGCTGCCAGTTGAGGATCGCGGCCGCGCGGCTCGTGTCCAGCCGCCTGACCGGGATGCCATCCGGCCTCGATCTGTCGAACACGAGCCGCCCGCGATAGCCGACCAACCCCGCGATCAGGCGGGCGAGATCGGCGATGGCGATGTCGCAGCCGGTCCCGATGTTGATCGGCTCCGCTCCCGGATCGCCGGCCAGGGCCCGCACCACGGCCTCCGCGAGGTCGTCGACGTGCAGGAACTCGCGCCGCGGCCGGCCGCTGCCCCAGACCGGCGCCTCGGCCGCGCCGCTCTCCCGGGCCGCCGTCAGGCGCCGGATCAGGGCCGGGATGACGTGGCCGCGGTCCGGATCGAACCGATCCCACGGACCGTAGAGATTGGTCGGCACCAGCGTGACGAAATCGCAGCCGTGCTGCACCCGGTAGGCCTGGCACAGGGCCAGCCCCGTCCGCTTGGCGACGGCGTAGGCGGCGTTCGTCGGCTCCGGAGGGCCAGCCCATAGGTCCTGCTCGCGCAGCGGCTGCGGCGCATCGCGGGGATACATGCAGCCGGACCCGAGGAACACCAGCCGCGCCACGCCCGACCGACGCGCCGCCTCGATCACCGAAGTCTGGATCGCCAGGTTGTCATGCAGGAAGTCGCCCGGCCGCCGGATGTTGTCGGCGATGCCGCCCACGACGGCCGCGGCCATCACCACCCGGTCAGGGCGCTGCGCCGCAAACCAGCGTTCCACGTCCGCCGACCGTCGCAGGTCGAGGTCGGCACGGGAAGCCGTCAGCACGGCGACCGGTTCCCGGGCGAGCCGCCTGAGGACGGCCTGGCCGACCAGCCCTCGATGGCCTGCGACGAAGACCCGGCTGCCGGTTGGCAGGATGGGCATTCCGGTGGCGTCAACCATCCGCCGGCGCGTCGATCTGCCGCCCTGCCGAGCCCTCAGCATCTTCCAGGCCCGCCCCCGGCATGTCGGCCATTTCCGCAGCGACCATCTCGGCGATCATGTCCGAGAAGGCCTTTCGTGGGCGCCAGTCGAGCCGGTCGCGCGCCGCCCCGGCGTCGCCCACCAGACGCGGGGGATCGGTCGGCCGGATGAGCGCGGTGTCGACGACGATCCGCGTGCGGCCGGTGGAGGTCTCCACCCCGCGCTCATCCGGGCCGGCGCCGAGCCAGGCGATCGGCTGGCCGGCGGCGCGGAACGCCGCTTCCGCCAGGTGCCGCACGGACCGCCCCTCCCCCGTCGCCAGCACGAAATCCTCGCCCGGTGCCAGCCGGACCATCCGCCAGATACCCTCGACATGGTCCCGGGCATGCCCCCAGTCGCGGACGGCTCCGAGATTGCCGAGCGCCAAGGGGCGGGACCGCCGGCCCGAGGCGAACGCCGCGGCGGCCCGGCACACCTTCCGGCTGACGAAGTCCCGACCGCGCAAGGGGCTTTCGTGATTGAACAGGATGCCGTTGGACGCGCGCAGGCCATAGGCCCGGCGATAGCCGTCGACCGCCCAGTACGCTGCCAGCTTGGCCGCGCCATAGGGGCTGCAGGGCCGAAAAGGCGCCGTCTCGTCCAGCCGCTCGCGCTCCGGCATGCCGAACAGCTCGGCCGTCGACGCCTGATAGAAGCGGACCGTCGGAAGCAGGCCGGCCAGCCGCACCGCCTCCAGGAGCCGAAGAACGCCGGCGGCGTTGACGTCGAACGTTGCCAAGGGCAGGTCGAAACTGCGACCGACATGGCTCAGTGCGGCGAGGTTGTAGATCTCGTCCGGCCGCGCCTGCTGCAGCAGCCGCAAGAGTGCGGCCATGTCCGAGAGGTCGCCGACCCTCGCTTCGAGCCGGCCGCCGGCGTCGGCGAGCAGCTGTCCGAGCCGGGCCTGGCGACGCGGCTCCGAACTGCCGCCGGGCCGCACCATGGCGAGCACGCGGTAGCCCTTGGCAAGCAGCAATTCCGCAAGATGGAGACCATCCTGCCCCGCGCCTCCGGTGATCAGCGCCGTTGGCGGCCTGAAGGCCGCAAGGGATTCCCGCAACACCCTGACTCCCGATCCGTGGGCGACGCCCGAATCCGGGCGATCGGCAGAATCGGTTCTGTTTCTACGCGAATATCGTTTGCAATGGTATGGTGTTGTGACCCGTTCCGGCAGACCTGCGATCAGCGGCCATTATAGCCGCGGAACCAGTCGACGAATTTCGGAATGCCGACCTCGATCGGCGTCGACGGCTCGAAACCAAGGTCGCGACGGGAGGCCTCGATGTCGGCATAGGTCGCGGGCACGTCCCCCGGCTGCATCTCGTCGAACGTCTTTTCCGCCTGCCTGCCGCAGGCCTCCTCGATCACCTCGACAAAATGCATCAGATCCTCGGACCGGTGATTGCCGAGATTGTAGACGCGGTGCGGCCGATTTTCAGCGTCTGCCTGTGGCGGCCGGTCCAGCGCTGCGAGCACGCCGGCGACGATGTCGTCGATGAAGGTGAAGTCGCGGCGCATCCGGCCGTGGTTGAACAGGCGGATCGGACGCCCCGACAGGATCGCGTCGGTGAACAGCCAGGCCGACATGTCGGGCCGACCCCAGGGGCCGTAGACAGTGAAGAAGCGCAGGCCGGTCATCGGCAGGGCCCAGAGATGGGCGTAGCAGTCGCTCATCAACTCGTCCGCCCGTTTGGTGGCGGCGTAGAGCGACACTGGATTGTCGACCGGATCATCCACCGAAAAGGGCAGCTTGGTATTGCCGCCATAGACCGAGGAGGAACTGGCATAGACCATGTGCCGGCAGGCCGCCAACCGGCGGCAGGCCTCCATTATAACCAGGTGGCCCATGACGTTCGACTGGACGTAGACGTAAGGGTCGGTCAGGGAGTGGCGCACGCCGGCCTGTGCCGCCAGGTGGACGACCCGGTCGATGTCGGGCCGCGCGTCGACAGCGGCGAAGACCGCCTCGCGGTCGGCGAGATCCGCCCGGACGAAGGAGAAGCCGGCGCGTGCATCGAGCTGAGCAAGCCGCGCCTGCTTGAGCGCCGGATCGTAGTAGTCGTTCAGATTGTCGAGCCCGACGACCTCCTCGCCGCGATTCAGAAGGGCACTCGACACATGCATGCCGATGAAGCCGGCGGCGCCGGTGACGAGGACGGTCATGGAACGCTTCCCAACAGATTGGCGGCAATCGCGCCGTGATTAGGGCGGATCGGCAGCGGACGCAAGGCCGCGCCGTGCGTCCCGGATTCCTGAATCGCGTCCCGATCGGCGCGGGAACGGGACCCTGAACGGCGTCGGCTCGCAGCGGACGGGATGTCGCAACCGAACGACGGGTCGTGCGCCCAAGAATCGCAATGAAGTTGATCATAATTCGGGTTACACTACTCGATAGCGGACAGGCCGCACCCAAGGCCGGTCGGTTCGGGCCGCGGTCCCGATGGCGAGCGACGCAGGAAGTCCGTCCGTTGCCGGGGTCAAGCCCCCTCGCCACGACCAGCGCCCCTCACCCGACGCCGAGATGATGACCACCGCCCCCGCCCTCGCCGACCGACTGACCCATCTGGACCGGCTGGAGGCGGAGTCGATCCATGTCCTCCGGGAGGTGGCGGCCAATTTCCGCAATCCGGTGATGCTGTATTCGATCGGCAAGGACTCGTCGGTCATGCTGCATCTGGCGCTCAAGGCATTCCACCCGGGGAAGCCGCCGTTTCCCCTGCTGCATATCGACACGACCTGGAAGTTCCGCGAGATGATCGCGTTCCGGGACGAGACGGCGCGCCGGCTCGGTCTCGACCTGATCGTGCACACGAACCGGGAGGGCCTGGCGCTCGGCATCAATCCGATCGACAGCGGCTCGGCCGTCCACACCGACGTGATGAAGACCCAGGCGCTGCGCCAGGCACTCGATGCCGGGAAGTTCGACGCGGCGTTCGGCGGCGCCCGGCGCGACGAGGAGACGAGCCGGGCCAAGGAGCGCGTGCTGTCGTTCCGCACCGCGCAGCACCGCTGGGACCCGAAGAACCAGCGCCCCGAGCTCTGGCGCCTCTACAACACGCGCGTCCGCCCAGGCGAGTCGATCCGCGCCTTTCCGCTGTCGAACTGGACCGAGCTTGACGTCTGGCTCTACATCCACCGGGAGCGGATCCCGGTCGTGCCGCTCTATTTCGCCGCCGAACGGCCGGTGGTGAGGCGCGACGGCATGCTGGTCATGGTCGACGACGACCGCCTGCCGCTGGCCCCCGGTGAGGTGCCGGAGATGAGGAGCGTCCGGTTTCGCACGCTGGGCTGCTACCCGCTTTCCGGCGCGGTCGAATCGACCGCCGCCGACCTGCCCGCGCTGATCGCCGAGATGCTGACCAGCCGCACCTCCGAGCGCCAGGGCCGGCTGATCGACCGGGACCAGGCCGCGTCCATGGAGAAGAAGAAGCAGGAGGGCTATTTCTGATGCCCGGACCCGACATCGGTGCCGTGTTCGAGGCGACCCTGGCCCGTCAGGAACAGCTGGGCCTGCTCCGCTTCCTGACCTGCGGCTCGGTCGACGACGGCAAGTCGACGCTGATCGGCCGGCTGCTTCACGAGGCCGGGCAGATCTTCGAGGACCAACTGGCCGGGCTGGAAGCGGCCAGCCGGCGGCACGGCACCACGGGGGAGGCGATCGACTTCGCCCTGCTGCTCGACGGCCTGGAGGCGGAGCGCGAGCAGGGCATCACCATCGACGTGGCCTATCGCTATTTCACCACGGACCGTCGCAAGTTCATCGTCGCCGACACGCCGGGGCACGAGCAGTACACCCGCAACATGGCGACCGGCGCGTCGACCGCCGATCTGGCGGTCCTGCTGGTCGACGCCCGGCACGGCGTCCTGGTCCAGACCCGCCGGCACGCCTTCATCGCCGCCCTGCTGGGCATCCGCGAGGCGGTGCTGGCGGTCAACAAGATGGACCTGGTCGGCTGGGACCAGGGCCGGTTCCGGGCGATCGAGGCCGAGTTCCGGGGCTTTGCGGACCGGGTCGGGCTGCCCCGGGTGACCGCGATCCCCGTCTCGGCGCTGACCGGCGACAACGTCGCCGCCCCGGGCGCGGCCGCCGCCTGGTTCGACGGGCCGACCCTTCTCGGCCACCTGGAGACGGTGGATCTTCCCCACGACGATCCGGACCGGCCCGCCCGGTTCCCGGTCCAGTGGGTGGTGCGACCGGACCTCGACTTCCGCGGCTATGCCGGCACCTTGAGCGCGGGCCGGCTGTCGGTCGGCGAGCGGGTCCGCGTCCTGCCGTCCGGCCGCGAGAGCCGGATTGCCCGCATCGTCACCCATGCCGGCGACCGGCGGCAGGTGATCGCCGGCGAGGCGCCGGTGCTGACGCTCGAGGACCAGGTCGACGTCAGCCGCGGCGACCTGATCGTGCCGGCGGACCGGCCGACGGCGATCGCCGACCAGTTCCAGGCGACGCTGATCTGGATGAACGACGCGCCCCTGCTGCCCGGCCGCACCTACGAGATGCGCATCGGCACCCGATCGGTGCCGGCGACGGTGACCACGCTGAGGCACCGGATCGATGTCAACACGCTCGACGAGCGGCCGGCCCGGGACCTCGCGCTCAACGAGGTCGCCGTGTGCAACATCGCCACCGACCGGCCGATCCCGTTCGATCCCTATGACGAGAACCGGGACACCGGCGGCTTCGTCCTGATCGACCGGGTGACCCACGAAACCGTCGGCGCGGGCATGATCGCCTTCGCGCTCCGCCGGGCCACCAACGTGGTCTGGCAGCCCCTCGAAGTCGACCGCGCCGCCCGGAGCCGCCTGAACGGCCATCGCCCGGCCGTGCTGTGGTTCACCGGCCTGTCGGGATCCGGCAAGTCCTCGGTCGCCAGCCGGGTCGAGGCGCGGCTCAATGCCGCCGGCGTGCACACCTTCCTGATCGACGGCGACAACGTCCGCCATGGCCTCAACCGCGACCTCGGATTCACCGATGCCGACCGGGTCGAGAACATCCGCCGCGTCGCCGAGGTCGCCCGGCTGATGACCGACGCCGGCCTCGTCGTCCTGGTCTCGCTGATCTCCCCCTACCGCCGGGACCGACGGATGGCCAGGGAACGGATGGCCGAGGGCGAGTTCCACGAGATCTTCGTCGACACCCCCCTGGAGGTCTGCGAGGCGCGCGACCCGAAGGGGCTCTACCGCCGAGCCCGGGCCGGCGAGATCCCCAACTTCACCGGCATCTCGGCCCCCTACGAGCCGCCGGAGGCAGCGGAGTTGCGGCTGGACGGCGCCGCCGCGGCACCCGACGCCCTGGCCGATGCGGTGATCGAACTGCTGCGCGGCGACGGGGTCTTCTGAGGCGGTCCGATTCCCCCTTCTGACGGATCTTGGCGCGGACTTCGTCCCGCCATCCTCCGGCTGGAAATCACTCTTTAGAAGGCGTATTGTAATCGCGTCGCTTTCGCGAATTGGGGGGCTTTGGGTCATGATCGGCTACAAGATCACCGCCAAGAACCACAAGATGAACTACGTCCGCATCTACGACGGCTGGTTCGAAGGCAGTCCCAAGCTCGAGAGCAAGGCCAAGGAAGCCGCGGCCAAGCAGATCCTCAAGCAAATGATGAAGCAGGGCGCACAATTCGTCGTCAGCGGGCCGGCCGGGGCCGTGGTGAAGGTCGCCGACATCGTCTCGAAACCCCTGCAGGGACTGGGGACGGCGGCCGGGCAGCTGATTGCTGAAAACCTCATGAAGATCAACCGGGCGCGGGCCGAGCAGGGACTGATCGTCAGCGACATCGTCGTGACCATCACCGGCGATTTCGAAGGCACCTACCGGATCAACGACTCGGACGACCTTGCTGACCTTCCGAAACTGCTAGCCCTGATCCCCGAAAAGAACACCACCGATCAATTCATGGGCGAATCCGTTCTCGAAAGCGCGTTTTGGGCCCATGTCAATTTCGCCCGTCACATCTATAATTTTGGGAATTGGAACGTCGGCCGTCAAAGCGTCTACGATTTGGAACTGAACATCGACATATAGCATTAGCAGGCTGTTGAAAAACCCTGTGGCGGTCGGCGCCGCGGCATGATTCACTGGCCGTGAGGGCTGTTGACTGAGGGGTATCATGCGCGGGGCGGACGAGCGGTCGGGGGAGCTGTTTTCCTACGTGGACCTGGAGAAACGGGTGCGGCAGGATCATCCGTTGCGGCCGATCCGCGAGATGGCGAACGTGGCGCTGGCCGCGTTGTCGGGCGACTTCGCCGCGCTCTTTTCGGGAACGGGACGGCCGTCGATCGCGCCGGAGATGCTGCTGCGGGCGACGCTGTTGCAGGCGTTCTACTCGATCCGGTCGGAGCGGCAGTTGATGGAGCGGCTGGAGTTCGACCTGCTGTTCCGCTGGTTCGTGGGGCTCGGCGTCGATGATCCGGTATGGGACCATTCGACCTTCTCGAAGAACCGCGACCGGCTGCTGGAGGGCGACATTGCCGCCGGGTTCCTGGCCGCCGTGCTGGCCGAGCCGCGGGTGAAGCGGCTGCTGTCGAGCGAGCACTTCAGCGTGGACGGCACACTGGTCGAGGCCTGGGCGTCGATGAAGAGCTTCAAGCCGAGGGCGGGCGCGGACGACGATGACGGCGATGCCGATGACAAGGACGGTGGCGGTCGCAACGTCCCTGCCGACTTCCGGGGCCAGAAGCGGTCGAACGAAACCCACGCGAGCACCACCGATCCCGACGCCCTGCTCTACCGCAAGGGGCCGGGCATGGAGGCGCGGCTCTGCTTCATCGGTCACGGCCTGATGGAGAACCGCTCGGGGCTGATCGTCGACGCCCGACTGACCCGCGTCTCCGGCCATGCCGAGCGGCTGGCGGCGCTGGAGATGATCGCGCCGCTGGCTGACCGGCCGCGCGCCATCACCCTTGGCGCCGATCGCGGCTACGATACCGTCGACTTCGTCGAGGAACTGCGCACGCTCAACGTGCGGCCGCATGTGGCGCAGAACACCCGCGGTCGGCGCTCGGCGATCGACAGGCGCACCACCCGCCACCCCGGCTACGCCGCCAGCCAGCGCATCCGCAAACGCATCGAGGAAGCCTTGGGCTGGATCAAGACGGTGGCCGGGATGAAGAGGACCAGGCTGCGCGGGCTGGACAGGGTCGGCTGGGCCTTCGCCTTCGCGGCCGCGGCCTACAACCTGGTCCGCCTTCCCAAGCTCTTGATGGCCTCGCCATGACCCGCCCGGCCAACTGCCAGCTTGTCGGCCGCTGGCGCATCATCGAGGCCGACCTGTGGGATCGGGACTATCTCGATCTCGTCGAGCCGGCCATGATGACGATCCGGGCCAATGGCCACGGCGAAATCGTGTTCGGGGCTCTGCAGGCTGGCCTCGATCTCGAATACGCCCAAGACATGGTCTTCTTCACCTGGGTCGGATTCGACGAGATGGACGAGGTGAGCGGCTCCGGATCGGCCGAACTGCTGGATGACGGCTCGGTCGAAATCGAGTTCGCATACCATCTCGGCGATGAGGCGGTCCTCAAAGCTCAGCGCGCCACTTCTTCAACAGCCTGTTAGATCCGTTGAAGAACCCCTGGGAACCTCTCCAAAGGCCCCATAGCGAATTTCAGAGGCCTTCTCAGACTGCACCAACCTTCGTCGATCTGGCCCAGGGCTGGCCGATCCACGTGTTCCAGGCCTCGTGATACAGGGCGACGATCTGTTCGTTGGATCGGAACACCCGGTGGAACAGCCCGCTGGGACAACCAGGTATCTCCGGGGAACGGCCAGTATTTGTCTGCCATCGCCCGTGGCAAATTGTGGTCGGCTCCGGAACGCCGCGATGTCATGCGGCTTCCGAGCCGCGAGGTCCCGTGAACGGTCGCCCCCGTCCAAGCCGATTTCGCCGGCGAGGGATCGTCCGGCGGTCCAGCCGCGTTCCATCGGTACGGCTTAAGCAACCGGTAGAGGACCGCCGCCATGGCCGACAGGATCAAGCTGCTGACGTCTCTCGTCCAAACGACGATCGACAGCGCGGAGGGCTACGAGCGCGCCGCCGACCATGCCAAATCCACCGATCTGAAGCAGGTGCTGCGGAATGCCGCTGTAGAGCGGCGCCAGCTCGTGGAGAAACTCAATGAAGAACTCGTCCGCCTCGGCGGCCAGCGCCAGGACAGCGGCAGCACGACGGGCAAGGCGCACCACCTGTGGACCCGGATCAGCACCGCATTCAAGGACAAGAACGAAGCGGCCACCGAGCGCGTCGAGGAAGGAGAGGACTACATCGACAATCGGTTCCGCGAAGCGCTGGACGAAGAGGACTGGGACCCCACGACCCGCCAGGTCCTCCAAGAGGCCCATGCCCAGGTCAAGCAGGGCGAGCGGCTGACTGATCAACTCAAGGAGCGGTACGACTGAGGGCCGTTCGCCGTGGCCGGAAGGTGCGGCCATACCCCAGCCGCCGCCAGCCGGACAACAGGACTCGCCGGACCTGCGAGGCGGAGGCTGCCTACGACGCTCGGTCGCCCGTCCTGTCCCGCTGCAGTGGCACGGCAACCTCGCCTCAGCCGGCGCCGAGGGCGGCGAGGCTCTCGCCCACCGCCTCGGCATCGACCATCAGATCGGCGATCAGCCCGAGCAGCAGCAGGATGGCCGCCTGGTCCCAGCCGGTCACCCGGTCGTCGGTCGCCCCCTCGCCACGCAGACCGGCGGCGACCGCCAGCACCAGGGCCGCCGAGAGGGTCAGCTGCGCGAAGATCGCCGGCACCAGGGTTGGAGGCGCCGTCGACGCCACCGCCAGCGATCCGGCAGCGATCAGCCCGACAGGGATCAGCCGCTCGCCTGCCGGGGTCTTCTGCCACTCTTCGAGCCGCCGAAACAGGTCGTCGGGGTCGAACCATCCGTTGCGCACTGCCACCTCCCTCGGTTCATGCGACCCGCGTCGGTCGCGCGTCACGTTGCGAAGAGAGCGAGATCCTCGTGGTCGGTGGCGACGGCGACGGCGAGCCGAAGGCCGTCAGCCGCCGCTCCACCGGATGTTCCCTGCGGCCGTCCCAGACCTCCCAGTCCCAGCCCCGGCGCTCGGCGAAGGCGATCGCCCGCTCCCGGCTGGGGAAGGTCAGCCGGAGATGGGCGTACGGATCGGCGCCGATCGCCCATCCGGTGCGGGAGTCCCGCCGGACAGGGCGCCGCGGCTCCACCTCCAGCACCCAGCGCGGTGGCCGAGCCCCGGCCTGGAGCGGTGATGCCGCTGGCCGGTGGATGCGGGCCCGCACGCCGGTGCCCCAGGCGGGATCGCGCGCCCGGTCCGAGCGGACCAGCGATCTGGGAAAGCGCCGGATCGTCGCCCCGTTCGGCCGACCTTCGTCGACATCGATTTTCCGAGCGATTGCCAGCACGGCCTCTGCAGCGCCCGCCGGGTCGAACCGCGCCCCCCGCCCGCCATCCACGGGCGCCGGGCCGTCGTCGCGTCGGTCCGGTGACCCGAGCCCCACCCCGGTCCAGGCCGGCGGATCGCTCGCCGGGAAGCTCTCCTCGTCGGCGCGATCGAGGACGGCCTGGGAATGGGATCGCATGTGGTCGTTCACAAGACTGTCCAGCATCGAACCCTCCTCAGGAATTAGGTGAATTCCTCCGTCGTCAGGACCGGCGACGAAGCGTCAGCCGATCCGCCTCGACGTCGAGCAAGGCGAGGATCGCGGCGATCAGCGTCGCGCAGTCCGAAAACAGCATGCCGTCGATTCCCACGAGGCGGGGGTCTGGGCTGTAGAAGCTCCGCCGCCGCCCGAAAGTGACGGCGATGCCGAGCGGCATGTCATCAAGGTCGATGAAGCAATGGGCGATCCGCATCGTACCCTCCGACGCATCGGCGGGGCACGCACCGGCGCGGCGCGGCGCATTCCGGTGAAGGTGCTGAAACACTGTCCGCTGCGGCCGGCCGGTATCAGCCTCGCCGCACGAGTCTCGATAACGGGGACGACGGGATCAGCGGTCCGGCGGTCTGCCGGACGGGGCCTGTCCCGGGATCGGCCGGCCAACCGGAACCGGTTCCGCAGCGGCCGGAACGGGACGCCTGTCGATCGTCGTCATGGTCGCACATCCTTCCTGCCAAGCGATGCGCGGACGCCTCTGCCAGAGGGCGCGACGCGCCGTGCCACGGAACGGTTGGGATATCGGGTACCGGCCACCGTACCTCAAGGTCCTACATGACACTAAATCTATCATAATATCAGATACTTGAATGCCGGCGAACCCGATGCGCGTGCCACCGGATGCGGTCTTGGAGAGACCGGCTGCGACGCAGCGCCGGCCCGGGCTCCGCCGGCCGGCCGCGGACGAACCTGCGCCCCAGAACCCGCCGCACGCGCTCCCGCGCCGGCGGATCGGTTCTCAGGATCGCCAGATCCGACATCCGCCCGCCGGGCAGCGCGAATTGCCAACACCGGTCCTCGTCCTCCGCGATCCGCATGAGGGCCGAGGCGAACGCCTCGGCGGTTCCGGTGTGGCGAACCGCCGTCCGGTCGGCAGCGACCTCCCGCACCCACGACAGGGCGAGTTGCAGGCCGCCGATGGGCCATCGCCTTCCTCCCGGGTCAGCCGGTGGACGGCCTGTCCTGCAGGACCAGCAACAGCTGCAGCGGGCCGCGCCGGACCGTGAGCGCGACAGCATCGCCCGCGGCGGCGACGGCCCTCCTCGCCTCGTCCGCCTCGGCGACCGACCGCCGGCCGACCGCCACGATCAGGTCGCCCGGCTCCAGGCCCGAATGCGCCGCGGCACTGTCCGGCTCGACCGCTACGACCTCCGCCCCGCCCGCGACGCCGGACAGACCCTGCCGGGGCAAGAAATCCCGCAAGGCGACGCCGGCGAGCAGACCGTCTGTCTCTTCACGATGATTGCTGGCGCCGATTACGGCCGACACGACGATGCGCTCGCCGTCCCGCAGGACATCCAGCGCCAGCGCCGAACCGAGCGGCGCCAGGCCGACACGGTTGCGCAGATCCGAGGCGCCCTCCACCGGTCGCCCGTCGACGCCCACCACGACGTCGCCCGGCCGCAACCCGGCGGCCTCGGCCGACGATCCCGGTTCGACCTGCGTGACGACGGCACCCGCAGGGGACGCGACTTCGAGCGCCTCCACCAGGTCGGGCGTCAGATCCTGGACCAGAACGCCGAGCCTGCCGCGGCGCACCTCCCCATGCTCGATGAACTGCGCCATCACCGCCCGGGCCATTTCGCTGGGCACCGCGAAGCCGATCCCGACATTGCCGCCGGCGGGCGCGACGATCGCCGTGTTGATCCCGATCAACCGGCCGTCCAGCGTCACCAGCGCTCCGCCGGAATTGCCCGGGTTGATCGACGCATCGGTCTGGATGAAGTCCTCGTAGCCGTCGGGCTTGAGACCGCTGCGGCCAAGGGCACTGACAATACCCGAGGTCACGGTCTGGCCGAGACCGAAGGGATTGCCGATCGCGACGACGAAGTCGCCCACCTTGAGAGTGTCGGAATCGCCGAACGGCAGAGCCGTCAGACCGTCGGCCTCGATCCGCAGCAGGGCGAGGTCGGTGGCCGGATCGCTGCCGATCCGCTCGGCGGTGAAGCGGCGCCGGTCCGCAAGCGTCACGACGATGCGCTCGCCACCCTCGATCACGTGGTGGTTGGTCAGGATAAGGCCGGCCTCGGCGTCGACGATGACGCCCGATCCGGCACTCATCCGCCGGCGCGGCGGCGGCCGTCCGGGGAGATCGAAGAATCGGCGGAAGAACGGGTCGCGGTAGAGCGGATTGCCTTCGGCCGCACCGCGCGACACGACCGAGATATTGACGACGGCCGGCGTGACGCGGTCGAGAACCGGGGCCAGCGTCGGCAGGCCCCGCTCGTCGGTCGGCAAGGGCGCCTGCGCCGCCGCTGGGAAGGCGGCGGCCAGCACGACGAGCAGGCCGGCAAGCCCGAGACGGAGATCTCTCGGCATGGCTATTCTCCTCGAGCAGGACGGGCAGGGTCGCCCCCTCGGCCGCCCGCAGCTGAGGGCCGGTGCATGCCCTCGCGCCCCGCCGCGGCCGAGGAAGGACGAGCGATCGCGTCAGGCCACGGCGGCGATGCCGGCCGGCCGTGGCCGCGCGATCGACGGCTCAGGACGCCGGCCACGGATGCGCAGCCGTTTTCCGGCGGCGCCCAGCCGCTCCTGCACTCGGCGCACGACCGTCGCGAGATCCGCGAAGATCTCCCCGTCGAGGTCGGTGAGGCGGGGATCGGGACTGTAGAAGCAGCTGCGGCTGCCCAGCGAGACGGCGATGCCCACCGACTCCCCGTCGAGGTCGAGGACGTGGTGACGGATGCCCATCGGTCCCTCCCTCAAGCCGCGGGCGCCGGGGCATCGGCCGGATGCGGCCGGCCGAACAGCCGGGCCAGCACCAGATCACTGGTCGGGGCGGTGGCGCCGCAGCGTGGACATTCCACCGACACGGCGTGACGCGGCGCCTGGAAACGCCGCCCGTGGCTGCAGGCGATGGTATACCGGTCGCCCAGCTTGTCGACGATCTCCAACATCATGGCACTACCCTCCTTCCCGCCGCCCGATGATCGGCGCGGCGCAAACGTTTGGACGAATGTCTGGGAGACTGCGGCGACAGGCCGCGTCAGCCGTTCGGCGGCCGCGGCGGCGGATGCGGCTGGCGGAGCGCCGCGGCTGCGGCAGGGCCGGTTCTTCGACCGGTAGGATCGCTGAGACTCTGGTCCATGATCGCACCCCCTTCGGCTTTCGAGCGATGCGTCGCCGCGCGTCCGCCTCCTGGCGCCACGCGCGATGTCTGCATCGTCGATTTAGGCAGGCGCCGCGGCAGATCAAGAAGTCGGGGACGGGGTCTTGAAACGGGACGGGAGGCTTCCTTAAATCTCGTGCCGCCGCCGCTCCGGACGACTGTCGAGCCAGCCTCCGGCCCGGTGCGAGCGGCGTTGCTTCGCAAAACCCAGGGTTATCGACGTTCTGTTTCTGTTTTCTAACAGGAGGAGTGTCATGAACCTGCGTTCCCTGATCCCGTCCAACGACCGCGCCTCGGTGCCGGCGACCGGCGGCGACCCGTTCGAGGCGATGCGCCGGGAGATGGACCGGCTGTTCGACCGCTTCGCCGCCGGCATCGCAACCGGCCCCGCGCCGTGGTCCCTCGCCGGCGGACCGGCGCTCGACGTGGCCGAGACCGACGGTGCCGTCGACGTCGCGATCGAACTGCCCGGTGTCGACGAGAACGACGTCGAGGTCTCGGTCGCGGGCGACCTGTTGACCATCTCCGGCGAGAAGCGCGACGAGCGGGAAGACCACGCGAACGGGCACCGGCGTGTCGAGCGCAGCTTCGGCCGCTTTCGGCGGACCGTTCAGCTGCCGTTCGACGCGTCGGAGCAGGAGGTCCAGGCACGCTTCGACCGCGGCGTGCTGACCGTCACCGTGGCCAAGCCGGAGAAGCTGCGGCAGACGCGCCGCATCCCGATCGGCAAGGCGGCCTGACGGCGCCTTCCCGGCCGCGGCGGACCCGGCGCCGCGGCCGCCTCCCCGGGCCCATTGTCGGCCGGGGCCGCCGGGCGCACCGGCCGACGGTGAGGCCCGGACCGCGTCGTTTCGGCGAGCCTCCGACCGCGAGTCGACCGGCCGTTCACGTGCTTCACCAGCGACGAAGGAGTGTTCGACCGATGCGAATCGCACAGATCGCCCCGCTCTACGAGGCTGTGCCGCCGAAGCTCTATGGCGGGACCGAACGGATCGTCGGCTATCTCGCCGACGCCCTGGTCGACCTGGGCCAAGACGTGACCCTGTTCGCCAGCGGCGACACCGAGACGAAGGCCCGGCTGGTGCCGTGCCGCGATCAGGCCCTGCGGCTGGACCCGAACCCGCTGACCTCCGACATCGCCGCGCATCTCAGCAAGCTGGACCGACTGACCCCGCACGACTGCCTCGACCACCTGGCTGGCGACGGTGCCGCTCGCATGCCACGGCCCGGCACGCCCGTTCAGGCCTCACCGCTTGTCAAACTCGTCGACCAGTACGATCGAGGACGTCGTCCGCTCCACCCCGGGCAGTTGACCGAAGGCCTGTAGAACCTCGTGCAACCGCCCCGCGCTTTCGGCCGCGACGATCGCGATCAGGTCGAACGCGCCGGAGGTGGTGTAGCAGGCTTCGGCTTCCGGATACTCGCGCAGCGCGCGCACGACCTTGGGCGTGTGCTTGGGGTCCATGGTGAAGCGGACGATGGCCCGCAGCCGAGACTCGGTCATGTCCTTTCCCAGCTTCACCGTGTAGCCCGCGATCACGCCGTCCCGCTCCAGACGCGCGATGCGGTCCTGCACGGCGCTGCGCGACAGATCAAGTTTTCGCGCGAGCCCGGCCGTCGATTCCCGGGCGTTGTCCTTGAGCAAGGCGAGCAATTTTCGGTCGGTGTCATCTGTTCGACGATTCATCTGCGTACCCCAGCGAAATGACGGAAAGCAGGCCCTCAACCTGCGCTCCGCCGGCTTGTTTCCGGCAGTAAGCATAGACGATAATCTATATAAGGTGCGCGACGGCCGCTGGGGACTGCCCCTCTGCGGCGGACAAGGCACCAGCAGCCCGGGCGCAAGGATCCGGGGACTCAGACAGGTGGAGGCAAGACCATGAGATTCACGACCATGCGGGCCGTGCTCCAGTCCACCGCGCTGACCGGGACGCTGGTCCTCGCAACGGGCGCCGCGGGCGCGCAGGAACTCAGGACGAACATCCCCGCCGATCCGGGCATGATCGATCCCATCACCTATTCCGAGCTCGTGGCCGGGGATGTCCTCGGCAACGTGTACGAAGGCTTCGTCGGGCTGGACGCCGAGGGCAACGTGGTCCCGGCGCTGGCCACGGGATGGGAGCCGCTGGACGGCAATCTCGGCTTCCGGTTCACCCTGCGCGAGGGCGTAACCTTCCATTCCGGCCGGGAGTTCACCGCCGAGGACGTGAAGTTCACCTTCGAGCAACTGCTCATCCCCGGCAACCGCGGCGGACTGAACGCCCGCTATCTCGACCCGATCGTGGGCGCGCAGGCCGTCAAGGATGGCGAGACCACCGACCTTGAAGGCGTCGTCGTCATCGACGACCACACCGTCGAGGTCCGCTTCACCGAGCCCGACGTGCTGTTCCCGATCTATCCGTTCTATTTCATGGATTCCGGAGTGGTCGGGGAGCATGGGGAGGACTGGTTCGAGGAGGTCTCCGCCGGCACCGGGCCGTTCAGCTTCGAGGCGTGGAACCGCGGGCAGGAGGTCGTCCTGTCAGCCCACGAGGATTACTGGGGTGGCGCGCCGGAGATCGACGGCGTGCGCTTCCTGATCGTGCCGTCGGGCGACACGGCGGTTTCGATGTACGAGGCGGGCGAACTCGACCTTGTCTACGCGACCGACACCGCGATCCGGCGCATCCTGCGCGACGACCAGTTCGAGGGCGAGAGGATCACCGCGCCCGCGGCGCAGATCCAGTATCTCGGCATGAATTCCACGGTCTACGAGCCCTTCGAGGACCCGCGGGTGCGGGAGGCGCTGTGCCTTTCCATCGACCGCGAGGCCATCATCCAGGGCATCTACGAGGGCGCTGCCCTGCCGCTCTACGGCCAGATCACGCCGGGCGTGGCGGGCTACAACCCCGACTTCCCGGCCATGCCCTACGATCCTGACCGGGCGCGCCAGTTGATGGAAGAGGCGGGCTATCCGGGCGGCGAAGGCCTGCCGCCGGTCAAGATGCAGACGACCGAGCCGAACCGGAACCTGAACCTCTACCTCGCCTCGCAGTTCCAGGAGATCCTCGGCATGCCGGTCGAGGTGGATATCGTCGAGCGCGGCGTGCTGATCCCGGCGATGAATGCGGGCGAGGTCGCGCTCTTCCATTGGGGCTGGTCGGCGGGGTACCCGGACGCGCTCTACTTCCTCAGCCAGGTCTGGTACGGGCCGTCGCCCTACAACCGCGCCCGCTGGCAGAACGACCAGTACGACGCGTTGATCGAGCAGGCGCAGGCCACCGCGGACGAGCAGGAGCGGTACTCGCTCTACCACCAGGCCGAGGAGATCCTGATCGGAGAGTTCGGCACCTGCGGGACGACCATGCGGATGCAGGTGGCGCTGAAGAAGCCCTACGTGGAGGGTGTGGCGCTCACCCCGTTCCGCTTCCTGCCTTTCGGTGACGTGACCGTCGAACGGTAAGGCGTCGTCGTGGTCGGGTACGTCCTGCGCAGGCTGGTCGGGCTGGTGGGGGTGTGGTTCATCGCCATCGTCCTCACCTTCATCGCGGTCCAGTTCGTGCCGGGCGACCCGATCATGGCGCTCCTCTCCGACCAGTCCGGGGACCAGGCGCTGGAGGCGCGGCTGCGCGCGGATTATGGGCTAGACCGTCCGCCCTGGGTGCAGTTCGTCGACTACCTGCGGAACATTGCCAACGGGACCTTCGGTCTGTCCTTCCGCTACGCCCAGACGCCCGTGTCGGAGGTGATCGCCGGCGGTCTCTTGATCACGCCGGTGCTGGCGGTCGCCTCGATCACCCTCGCCGTCGCGCTCGGGGTTGTGCTCGGGGTCTTCGTCGCGGTGCGCCAGAACAGCTGGGCCGACACGGCGGTGATCCTGGGACTGGTCGCAGGCATCTCGATCCCGAACTTCGCGCTCGCCGCCTTTCTCGTCTACCTTTTCGCGATCCAGCTCAACTGGGTGCCGGTGGCGGGCTGGGGCCGGTTCGACCAGATGGTGCTGCCGGTGGCGATCCTCGTCATTCCCCCCATGGCCTACATCGCCCGCCTGACCCGCACCTACATGCTGGAGGTGCTGAGCCAGGACTACATCCGCACCGCCCGGGCCAAGGGGCTCCGGAACCGGCTCGTGATCTACCGCCACGCGCTGCGCAACACGCTGGTGCCCCTGCTGACGACCGTCGGCATCATCTTCGGCGGCCTCCTGTCGGGAACCTTCGTGGTCGAGACGATCTTCAACATCCCCGGCCTCGGGCGTCTCGCGATCGACTCGATCTTCGCCCGCGACTACCCGGTCACCATGACCATCGTGCTGCTGTTCACGGTCTTCTATTCGCTCATCAACCTCTCCGTCGATCTGGCCTATGCCGCGCTCGATCCGCGCATCCGGCTCGGACGGGAGCGTGGGTCATGATGCCGGCCCCCTCGGGCGCGGCCGATTTCGGGGTCCGCTTCCGCCGGAGCCGCAACGCCATGATCGGTGCGGTCATCGTCGCCGCCGTGCTGCTGGTCGCCCTCTTCGGTCCGTTCTTCGTTCCACACGACCCGAACAAGGTGAACATGCTTGCCGTCTGGCGCCCGCCGGACGACACCTACTGGCTCGGCGCCGACGCGCTCGGCCGCGACGTGTTCAGCCGGATCGTCGTCGGCGCGCGGGTCTCGCTGACCGTGGCGATGTCGGTCCTCGCCATCACCCTGGCCCTCGGCACCATCCTCGGCATGACAGCGGCCTGGTTCGGCGGCTGGGTCGACGCGCTCATCATGCGCACCGTGGACATCATCTTCGCGTTCCCCGAGCTGATCCTCGCCATCCTGATCGCGGCCATTCTCGGTCCGGGGCTCGGCACCGTCATCATCGCGCTCTCCCTCGTCTGGTGGCCGGGGATCGCGCGGCTGACGCGGTCGCTGGTGCTCTCGCTCAAGGAGGAGATGTTCGTCGACGCAGCCATCGCCTCGGGCACGCCGGTGGCGAGGATCATGCGTCGGCATTTCCTACCCAACATCGTCGCGCCGCTGATCGTGCGCGCCTCCATCGGGGTGGGGTTCATCATCATGGCCGAGGCGACGCTGTCCTTTCTCGGGATCGGCGTGCAGGAACCGCAGCCGACCTGGGGCGCAATGATCCGCGACGGGCTCACCCAGCTCAGGACCGATCCTCACATGGCGCTCTGGGCCTCCGCGGCGCTCGGGGTCACGATGATCGGCTTCAACCTGCTGGGCGACGGGCTGCGCGACATTCTCGATCCGAGGCTGCAGGAACGATGAGCGCCCTCCTTTCGGTGGAAGAGCTGTCGGTCACGTTCCGCGGACTCAGGGAGCCGGTGCCGGTGCTCGACCGGGTGAGCTTCGAGGTCGAGTCGGGCGAGATCCTGGGCATTGTCGGCGAGAGCGGTTCGGGCAAGTCCGTCACGTCGCTCGCGATCATGGGCCTGCTCGGAAGCCAGGGCCGGGTCAGCGGCGGCCGCGTCGTGTTCGACGGAACGGAACTGACCGCGCTGCCCGAGGCGGAGATGCGCAGCCGGCGGGGGCGCGACCTGGCGATGATCTTCCAGGAGCCGGGGACCAGCCTCAATCCGGTCCTGCCCGTGGGCTTCCAGATCGCGGAGGTGCTGACGGAGCATCTGGGCCTGTCGGACCGGGCGGCGCGGGACCGGGCCGCCGACCTGATGGACCGCGTCGGCATCCCCGCTGCCCGGGCAAGGCTCGGAGACTACCCGCACGAGATGTCCGGGGGCATGAAGCAGCGGATCATGATCGCCATGGCCCTCGCCTGCCGGCCGAGGCTGCTGATCGCGGACGAGCCGACCACGGCGCTCGACGTGACCATCCAGGCCCAGATCCTGGAGCTGATCACGGAACTCCGGCGGGACCTCGGGATGGCGGTGCTGCTGATCACGCACGACATGGGCGTGATCGCCGAGACCGCGGACCGGGTCATCGTGATGTATGCCGGGCGCGTGGTGGAGGCGGCGCCGGCCGAAGCGCTGTTCGCCGATCCGCGCCATCCGTACACCCGACTGCTGCTGCGCTCGATTCCTTCGGCGCGGGTGAAGCAGAAAATCCTGCCGATGATAGACGGGACGACCCCCGCGCCCGCGCGGATGCCGCCGGGCTGCCGCTTCCATCCGCGCTGCCCGATCGCGGAGGGCCCGTGCCTGAGCGAGACGCCGGGGCTGGACCCGCTGGGTCCTGGTCGGACGGCGCGGTGCTGGCGGCTCGCCGAAGCCGGCCGCCTCCTGGCGGCGGAGGGCTTTGCATGACGGTGCCGGCCCGCAAACCGCACCCGGAGGTGGCGACGGCATCGCCGCTGCTGAGACTCGAGGGACTGAGCCGCGACTTCGCCTTGTCGAGGCCCGGCTTGGGCCGGCGGGGCAAGACACTTCGCGCCGTGGACCAGGTGAGCCTCGACGTCATCGAGGGGGAGACGCTAGGGGTGGTCGGCGAGTCGGGCTGCGGCAAGACCACGCTGGGACGGATGATCGTGCAGCTGATCCGGCCGAGCGCCGGGCGCATCCTCTGGCGCGGCGAGGACGTGGCGCAGGCGTCCGCCGGCCGGATCCGCCTGTTGCGCCGCGAATTGCAGATCGTTTTCCAGGACCCCTACTCCTCGCTCAATCCGCGGATGCGGGTGCGCGACATCATCGCCGAGCCCCTGGAGAACTTCGGCTATTCCCGACGAGACGTCGCCGAGCGCGTGGCGCGGCTGATGGAAACCGTGGGACTGCCGGCCGAGTTTGCCGACCGCTATCCCCACGCCTTCTCCGGAGGGCAGCGACAGAGGATCGGGATCGCCCGGGCGCTGGCCCTCGAGCCGCGGCTCATCGTCTGCGACGAGGCGGTCTCGGCGCTCGATGTCTCGGTGCAGGCGCAGATCCTGAACCTGCTCGCCCGCATCCAGCGCGAGACCGGCGTCGCTTTCGTGTTCATTTCACACAATCTTGGGGTGATCCGCTTCCTCAGTCACCGGGTGGCCGTCATGTATCTCGGCCGGATCGTGGAGATCGCGCCCGAGGCGGCGCTCTTCGAAGCACCACAACATCCCTACACCGCCGCCCTGATCGCCGCGATCCCGGAGCCCGACACGGCCCGCGCCGGCCGCCGCGCCACGCTGTCGGGCGACATCCCGAGCCCGATCGATCCGCCGCCCGGCTGCGCCTTTCATCGCCGCTGCCCGCGGGCGCGGGAGATCTGCGGCCGTGTCGCACCGGTGCTGGAAACCGCGGCGCCGGACCATCGCGTCGCCTGTCATTTCCCCGGCCCACCGGAGCAGGGCCGGGAGAGCGTCCGCTGAGGGGAGAATCCGCCGATGGTTTTCGAGCGCACGAGCTACCTGCCCAAGCCGGGGCGCTTTGCCGACGTGCTTGCGCTGCGGCACCGGGCCTGCGCCGTGCGCCGCGAGATCGGGCTCGCCTCGGGCGACGTGCTGGTGGAACGCGGCGCTGGCGGCTTGGACCGCGTGCACTGGCAGTGCCGCTTCTCCACCGCCGCGGCGCAGGAGGAGGACCTGACCATCCGGGATGGGTCCGACGCATTCCGCGCCGTGCGGGAGGAGATGCAGAAGCTGGTCGACGGGTTCGAGCGGCAGGTGCTGGCGCAGGACGCGTCCGGTGGCTCGGTGCTGCGGCCTGTCCCGCTCGACGATGTGTCCATCGCGCCGGAGGAGGTCGAATTCCCCTCCGGCGACCGGACGCTCAAGGGCTATCTCTATCTTCCGCCGGGGCCGGCACCGCATCCGGCGATGGTGATGAACCACGGCTCGGGCATCGTTCAAGGCACGACGGAGGTCTGCCGTCCCGGTGTCGCCGCCTTCCTCATGGCGCACGGGATCGCCGCCTTCCTGCCCCACCGCCGCGGCTATGGCAATTCGCCCGGCACCCCTTGGCGCGAGGACGTTTCTGCCGACTACGGAACCGAGACCTACGACGCCCAGCTCTCCGCCCGGCTAGCATCGGAGGCGGAGGACGTCGTCGCGGCGCTCGCGCTGCTCGAGAGCCGGGCGGAGATCGACGCGGACCATATCGGGGTGATGGGCTCGTCCTTCGGCGGAACGGTGACGCTGCTCGCCTCCGCATCCTGCGCGCGCTTCCGCTGCGCGGTGGAGTTCGCGGGGGCCGCGATGAACTGGCAGCGGGCGCCGGGCCTTCGCGCCACCATGCACGCAGCGGCGGAGCGGCTGACCCGGCCGATCCTCTTCATCCAGGCGGCGAACGACTATTCCACCGCCCCCACCCCGGCACTGGCCGAGACCGCCCGTACTGCCGGCGTGCCGGGGGTGGAGGCGCGGATCTATCCCGCGTTCGGCCTGACGAAGGACGAGGGCCATTTCTTCTACAAGGAGGGCCCGCATGTGTGGGGGCCGCACGTGGCACGGTTTCTGGAGCGGTGGCTGTGATGCGCGGAGTCTGGCTCGAAGACCTGACCTGGCCCGAGGCGGCCGAGCGATTCGAGGCGAGCGCGGTCGTGCTCGTTCCCATCGGCGCCGCCTCCAAGGAGCACGGGCACCATCTGCCGCTCTGCACCGACTTCCTCCTGGCGCGCGGGATCACGGAAGGCGTCCTCGAAGAACTGCCGGTGGTCGCCGCGCCGGTGATCTCCTTCGGCTACTATCCGGCATTCCGCCACTATCCGGGCAGCCAGCATCTCTCCCCCGCCACCTTTGGCGCCGTGTTGCGCGAGGTGCTGGCGGGGTTCGTGGCCCAAGGGGTGCGGTCGCTCGCCGTCCTCAACACCGGCGTCTCCACCGAGCCCGTGGTGACGGTGGAACTGCGCGAGTTCTACGAGGCGACGGGCGTGCGAGTCCCCTGCGCCCATATCCGAGACCTCGGCCTGGAGGCGAAGGGACACTTCGAGCAGGAGCTGGGCGGACACGGCGACGAGCACGAGACCGCGCTGATCGAGGCCATCGCGCCGGAGCGTATCCGCCGCGCACGGGCGCGGACCGACTACGGCAACGCACGGTCGATGCCGCGGACCCGGTTCTACGTGCCCACCGTGTTCCGCGGCACGGACGATGGCGGATGGGACTATAGCGAGACCGGTGTCCGGGGCGACCCGACACTTGCCACCCGCGAGAAGGGCGAAGCGGCGCTGCGCGCGACCGTGACCGATGTGGTGGAGGGACTGCGGGCGCTGTTTCCGCAGCTCGGCGGAGCATGAGCCGGCGGAACGTGATCGTCATAGGCTACGGCTATGCCGGCGCGGTCACGGCGCTGGCGGCGGCAGAGGCCGGGGCGGAGGTCACGCTCCTCGAAAAGGCGGCGCGGCCCGGCGGCATCTCGATCTGCTCGGCGGGGGGGCTTCGGATCGCCAGGGATGCCGACGCCGCCTTCGGCTATCTCCGGGCCACCTGCGGGGACAAGACGCCGGAGGATGTGCTGCGGGCGCTGGCGGAGGGGATGACGGGTCTTACCGAGAGGCTTCGCGCCCTCGCCGCGCCCCTCGGCGCCGTGGTCGACACGCGTCCCTCGCCGGCCAACTATCCCCTGCCCGGCGCGGAAACCTTCGGCTTCGCCTATGTCGAGGACGTCCCGGGCTTCGACCCGTCGACGGCCTTTCCTCATGTGAGGGGCGCGCGGCAGGGCGCGCTCCTGTTCCGCCTGCTCGAAGCGACGGTCGCGGCCGAGCCGCGCATCACCGTGCGGCTGGCCGCTCCGGCCGCGCGACTGCTGCAGGCGGAGGGCCGGGTCGCGGGCGTCGCCCTCGGCTCAGGTGAGCGGCTCGAGGCGGACGCGGTCGTGCTGGCCTGCGGCGGCTTTGAAGCCGACCCGGAGATGCAGGCGCAATACTGGCCCGGCGGGCCGGCGCTGTCGGCCGCCTATGCCGGCAACACCGGCGACGGCATCCGCATGGCCCAGGCCGCGGGCGCGGCGCTCTGGCACATGTGGCACTGGCACGGCTGCTACGGCTATCGCCTGCCCGACCCGTCCTATCCCTTCGGCGTGCGGGTCAAGCGGCTGCCGGACTGGCAGCCGGACCCCGCCGGCCGGGCGCAGGTCGACCTGCCGGCGATGCCCTGGATCCTCGTCGGCCAGGAGGGCACGCGCTTCATGAACGAATACGAACCCTACGTGCAGGACACCGGCGCCCGGCCGCTGGCCCCCTACGACCCGATGCGCCAGCGATATCCCTTCAATCCCGCCTTTATGGTGACCGACGCGGCGGGGCTGGCGATGTATCCCCTGGGCAAGCCGACGCGGAACGACGCGGATGCGCACTACGACTGGTCGCCCGACAACGGGCGCGAGATCGAGGCAGGACTGTTCCGCCAGGCCGGGGATACCGCCGCTCTCGGCGCGGTCACCGGGGCGCCCGAGGCTGCCCTCGCCGCCACGCTTGCGGACTGGGAGACGGCCTGTGCCGCGGGCGAGGACCCGCTCGGCCGCCCCCCGAGCTCACTCCACCGGCTGCGCCCGCCCTATTGGGTCGCGCCCGTCGTGCCCGTCGTCTCCAACACCCAAGGGGGTCCCGTCCACGACGCGCACCAGCGCGTCTGCGATCCGTTCGGGACCCCGATCCCGGGGCTCTATGCGGCCGGCGAATGCGGCAGCGCCTTCGGTCATCTCTACATGTCGGGGGGGCAATCTCGCCGAGTGCTTCATCGGCGGGAGAATTGCCGGGCGCGAGGCCGCCGGGGAGGCCGCATGACCCCGGAGGCGAAGCCGGTCTCGCTCGCCGACGACGCCGATCTGCTGCGCCCCGAGGAGACGGCCCGGCGGCTCGCGGAGCTGACCGCGGGGGGCGCAGTCGCGGCCGACTATTACGGCAATGGCGGCGCGGTGGCCGAGTACGAGGCGCAGGTGGCGGCGGTCCTCGGCAAGGAGCGGGCGGTGCTCTTTCCCACCGGGACGATGGCGAACCTGATTGCGATGGACCGGCTCTCCGGTCTGCCGGTCCCCGGCACGGGGCGCGGGCGGATCGTGGCGCACCGTGAAAGCCATTTCTGCAACGACATGGGCGACGCCCTCGCCCAACTCGGCGGATTCACCCCGGTGCCCGTAGCGGGCGACGGCGCCGGATTCTCGGCCGACGACCTGGCCGCCGAGATCGCCCGGACCCGCAGCGCCCGGGTCGCCGCGCGGATCGCCGTCGTCGCGCTGGAGACGCCCTCGCGCCGCCTTTCCAATCGCCGCTTCGGGGCAGCGCGCTTGGCGGGCGTCGTCGCGCTCGCCCGAGCCGAGGGGCTGCCCCTCTTCCTCGACGGCGCCCGGCTGCTGTTGGAGGCACACTGGCACGGCGAGGACGCGGCGGCGATCGCGGCCCCGTTCGATCTCGTCTATATGTCGCTCTACAAGTTCCTCGACGCGCCGTTCGGCTGCGTCCTTGCCGGACGCGCGGACCTACTGGAGGACATCCACCACGATAGACGCCGCCACGGCGGCTCCCTGTGGGAGATGTGGCCGGCCGCCGTGCTCGCGGGCGCGGCGCTGCCTCGGATGGCGGGGGAATGGCGGGAGGTTCGCGCCGCCGGGGAGGCCGCCTGCGACGCGCTCGCCGCCCGCGGACTGATCTGCGAGCCCTTTGCGGACGGCACCAACGTGATCCGCCTGCCGCTGCCTCCCGGCGCGCCCGTCGGAGACGCCCTGGAGGCGGCCGGCCGGAAGCACGGCCTCAAGCTGCCCGCCGCTTCGGGCGGGTTCCTGCCGATCAAGATGAACGCGAGCTGGCTCCGCATCGCGCCGGAGGCTCTTGCGGAACGGATCGCGCGAGCGCTTTCTGCCTGATGGCACGAATGGCGCGACGTCCTGCGACCGTGTCGACACTCAGTCCAACGGCCCTTCCCTCGCCTCCAGGACGACCTTTCCGATCACCTTGCGGTCGTGCAGGTCCCGCATGGACTGGACGATTGCGTTCATGGGAACGACCCGATCGATAATCGGGTGAAGATCGCCTCTCGCGATCATGTCCAGCATCTTCTCGTGGTCCCGTCGCTCCCAGCCGTTGGAGCCGATGATGGTCTGTTCGAACGACCAGATGTAGCGAAGATCGGTCTTCGGGTCATAGCCCGCCGTCGCCCCGCAGGTGAGAATCCGTCCGCCGCGGCGGACGGTGCGGAAGCACTGCGCCCAGGTATCGCCGCCGGTATAGTTGACGCAGACGTCGACGCCCCCGCCATCCCCCCGGGTTCTGGGCTTCCCGAAACGGTCGATGGACCAGGAGACGAAGTCCTGCTCGGACGTGGCGATCGCATCGTCCGCGCCCAGGTCCTTCAGCTTCGCCGCCTTCTCCGGACTGCTGGTCACCGCCGCCACATGGCAGCCGGCTGCCTTGGCCAGCTGGATGCAGCAGGTTCCGACGCCACCGCTTGCGCCGAGAATGAGGATCGTCTCGCCCGGCCGGATTTCGCCCCGAACATGGAGCATGCGATAGGCCGTTGCATAGGCCGTGGGAAGACAGGCTGCCTCGTGATCGCCGACGGCATCCGGGATCGGGATCAGATAGTCCTGATGGCTGGTGATGTACTCGCACAGCCCGCCCCGAAGGGTTTCTCCCATCATGCCGTTCGGCCGATTCGGAATCACGGCCACCCTCTGTCCCGGCGCCCATCGGCTCCCGTCCACACCGGGCCCCAGCTCCACAATCTCGGCCGCGATGTCGGCACCCGGAATCATCGGCAGCGGCGTCTTCAGACCGGGAATGCCGCGCATCACCATGGGATCGAAGCCATTGAGAGACACCGCCTTGACGCGCAGCAGGCATTCCCCTTCGGCCGGGACGGGATCGGGGACGTCCTCGACATGAAGGTTGTCGAAGGGTCCATGCTCGTGAAAGACGACGGCGCGCATCATTTGGCTCCACTCTGGGTCTCGGGCATGGGGAAGGAGCGTTCCGGGTCAGTCTCGGCACCCCCGCGGATGCCGAAGAGGAGGGTTTCGCCTGTCGCCGGATGAAACAGGCAGATATCGGCGGGATCGAAATCGATGCCGACGGCCGTACCCTCGGCCATCGAGTCCGGCAGGCGCCCCACGAACTTCAACTGCGCACCGCCTGAGAGTTCGATCAGGCACTCGTCCTCCAGGCCGAGCGGCTCGCGCAGCAGCAGTCGGCCGTCCGCCTGGCCGGCACCGGGCGACGTCAGGCGGAGCGCCTGGGGCCGAAGACCCATCCGAACCCGGTCGAGTCCCTGCAACTGCCGGCCTTCGTCCGGGCTCAGCGTCAGCGTCAGGCCGTTGGTGACCACTTCGCGCCCACCCCTCAGCGACGCCTCCAGGACGTTCATCGCCGGCGTGCCGATGAAGGTGCCGACGGTCTCCGACGCCGGGCGACGGAACACCGTCTTCGGCCGGTCGATCTGCGCCGCCCGCCCGGCCTCCATCACCGCCAGCCGGGTCGACATCGTCATCGCCTCGACCTGGTCGTGCGTCACATAGATGATCGTCGCCTTGATCCGGCGATGAAGCCTGAGAATCTCGGTCCTCATCTCCGCGCGCAGTCGGGCGTCGAGCGCGGAAAGCGGTTCGTCCAGCAGAAGCACCTTCGGCTCCTTGACGATCGCCCGACCGATGGCGACACGCTGCTGCTGACCGCCGGACAGCTGCGCTGGCTTGAGGTCGAGCTTGTCGGTGATCCCCAGAAGCTCGGCCGCCTTCTCGACGCGCTCTTCGATTTCCCGCCGCGGCATCTTCGCGACCCTCAGGGCATAGCCCATGTTGGCCCGGACGCTCATGTACGGGAACAGGGCGATGTCCTGAAACACCATGGCGATGTCCCGCTTCTGGGTCGGAAGCGGCGTGACGTCGTTGCCGTCGAACAGGATCCGACCCGATGTGACGGGCTCGAGGCCGGCGATCATGCGCAACGTGGTCGTCTTGCCGCAGCCCGAGGGGCCCACCAGGGTGAAGAACTCGCCGGCCTCGACCGTCACCGAGAGATCGTCGACCGCGACGATGTCGCGGCCCCGCTGGGCGAAGGTCTTTCTCAGGTTCTGAAGTTTCAGATTGACAGCCATGGATCTCCACGTCTTCGACGGATGTCCGCCTATTTGCCCAGCGCCAGGCCGTGCATCAGATAGCGCTGGAGAAAGAAGACCAGCGCAAAGGTCGGGATCGAGACCAGCATCGACGATGCCATGATCAAGCCCCAATGAATTGCCGACTGCTCGACAAAGGTGGCCAGTCCGACCGGCAGTGTGAACATTCCGATATCGGTCTGGAGGATGAAGGCGAAAGCGAAGTCGTTCCAGGACAGAGCGAACGCGAAGATCGCCGTCGAAATGATGCCGGGCATGGCACTCGGCACCACCACTTCGATCAAGGTCCGGAATCGGGAAGCTCCCGAAGTCCAGGCCGCCTCTTCCAGCGATACTGGAACAATCTGAAAGTATTGCCACATGATCCAGATGTTCAATGGCAGGCTGATCGAGACATGGGCGAGGATCAGGCCGGTATAGGAATTACGCAGCCCCAACTCCGAGAAGATCAGATAGAGCGGAATCGCGAGCAGGATCGGCGGGAACATGTACGTCCACAGCGTCGCAGCGGCAAATCCCCGCTTCAAGGGGAACGGAAACCGGCTCAGGACATAGCCGGCCAGGCTGGCGGCAAAGACATTGATGACCACCGCCCCGAAAGCCACGATCAGACTGTTGGCCATGAATGTCATGAACTGGGTTTCTGCAAACAATTCCCGAACATTGTCCAGCGTCAGATCGAACCTGATCAGCTGGTAGGGCGGCCGAAATAGCGCCTCCCTGGGGGTGAGCGCGGTCAGGATCATCCAATACAGCGGAAACGCGACGAAGATCATCCCGACCGTCAGCGCCACATACCGGACCCACCGCCTTGCCATGTCCGCGGTCATCGCCCGACCTCCACTTCCTTGGTCGGATTGGCGTAGCGGAAGTAGAAGAAGGACCCCACCACCAGGATCACGAACATGATGAAACAGGCCGCCGCAGCGCGGCCGAAATCGAAGTCCTCGAACGCGATCCGGTAGACGTAGATCGGCAACGTTTCCGTGGCTTCCAGCGGTCCGCCGCGCGTGATGATCCAGATCAGGTCGAACTTGTTGAACATCCAGATGCCGCGCAGCAGGGCGATCAGCAACAGCGTCGTCCGCAGGTTGGGAAGCGTGACGTCGAGAAAGCAGCGCCACGATCCGGCCCCACAGGTCCTTGCCGCCTCGTAGAGCCGGGGGTTGATGCCCTGGAGGCGCGCCAGGATCAACAGGGCGGCGAAGGACCCGTACTGCCATCCGGTGACCAGGATCACCGACGGCATCGCCGCGTCCAGCCCACCGAAGAAATTGATCGGCCGAGACACCAGACCGATCTGCAGAAGGATCTGGTTCACCACTCCGAAATCCGGATTGAGGATCCAGCGGAACACCAGGCCGATGACGATGGTCGGAAGCAGGTAAGGCAGGATGACCAACGTCCTCATCAGCGCCCGACCGCGGATCGCCTCGTTCAGCATCAGCCCGAAGGCAAGCCCGAGCGCCAGCTGCAGGCCGACCGAGCCGACCGTGAAGATCAGCGACCGCCCCATCGCCGACCACAGCTCTTCCCGGCCCAGCAGCCACGAGAAGTTCTCGAGACCGGTGAACGTCGGCTGCGGATCGAACGCGCTCTTCTGATAGAGGCTGAGCCCGATCGCGTAGACGATGGGGATGTAGGCGGTCACCAGCAGCAGGACGAGCGCGGGGAAGATCCCCGCGCTCACCCAGGCGAGACGACCGCCTGCTTGGCTGCCGTGGCGCATCGTCTCGGTCAGCCTCGGCGCCGCTTCACGTCCGCGACCTTCTCACGGATGGTCTCGGCGGCCTCCTTGACGATCTCCTCCGCGCCTCGTCCGCGGATGTTCCGCTCGGCCAGCATCCAGCCGCCGAGGCTGTCGTTCTGGTAGGTCCCCACATAGGGGTTGAGCTGCGGCCCATCCCAGTAGTACGGCGGCGTGCCCTTGCCCCAGATCGAGTCGAGGAACTCCAGCACGTCCATCCGGCGCTGGATCGTCTCGTTGTCCTGATACGCTTCCGAGCGCAGGACCGACCTCTGTGCCGGAATGATGTGCAGGGGCACCGAGTGCAGCCAGCTGATGTAGTCCGGGTGGTTCATGAAGAAGCGGATGTAGTCCTTGGCGCCCTGCTCGTTCGAGCCGCTGCCGATATGGAAGCCCTGGACCGAGACGTAGTAGCTTTCGGTGCGGTGTTGCGGCAGGGAAATCGGCTTCGTCACAGGCGCAAGATCCGGCGCATTGCTGTTCACCTGCTCCAACAGCCGGGCGCCGACGTAGTAGCTATTGGCGACGCGGCCAGTGAAGTACTGGCTCATCAGCTCGCCCCAGTTGTAGTTCGACGCCTCCGGCGAGGACGCGTGCGCCTGGTGCAGGAATTCAAGCGTCTCCACCGCCCGGGTCAGGTTGTCGCCTTCATCGAGAGCGACCCGGTATTCCCCGGATGCATCGTCGAAGCTGAACCAGTGGCCATCCGCCTTTTGCAGCATCGTCTCGAAGAGAAGATGCGATGCTCCCATCGCGGCCGAGGGAATGACATTGCCGTAGATGGTCGGCGGATCGTTGAGCTGGCCCACCACGGCCAGGTAGCTGTCCCAGTCGGTAAAGGGGTCCAGACCGGCCTCCTCGTATAGGTCGGACCGGTACCAGCCATAGACGAACTGCTGACTGGTCGGGACGGATCGATCGTGGCCGTCGACGATAAGTCTCAGATCGTCGGGTATGCCGAGATCCGACACCACGTCGTCCACGGCGACCAGTTGCCCCTGAAGGGCCACCTCCATGGCACTGCCAGCGCCGTACCAGACGAGTTCCGGGGGTGTGCCTGCGGCGATGAGGGTGGCGACCCGCTGGGCGATGTTCGTGAAGCCGGGGTACTCCATCGTCACGGCGATGCCCGTCTCGCCCTCGAAATCGGCGTTGATCCGATCGTAGACGGCCTGTGCGGCCGGATTCGACTCCTCCGAGATGAAGACGATCCGGTTGGCGTCCTGCGCCCGCGCCCGCGAGACGAGTGCAGGCGTCACGAGCGCACTGCCGCCAAGCGCGACGCCACTCTTCACCACGGTTCGGCGAGAGATTGGCCTGTATCTCCTCATGAGAGCCTCCTTCTTGCTGGCTTTGGGGCACGGGCCTTCCGACGGAGTCTCGAGGCCATGTGGGTCACGCGGTGCTGTAGGTGCCGCGGCCCAGCGCGATCAGGGTGCCGGCGTCGTCGAACACCTCGATATCGACAGTTCCGATCGTTCGCCCTGCCTTGCGCACGACTGCCGTCGCTTCGACCCGGCTGCCGCGGCCCATGCGCAGGTAGTCGATGCGCAGGCTGATCGTCGGGACGCCCCTGCCGATCAGGGCGGCGACGGCGTAGTCGCCGGCGATGTCGATCAAGGAGGCGGTGACGCCCCCATGCAATTCGACGCGGTCGTCACTGCGCGAAAAGTCGGGCTTGAGATCGACGCCGAGGGAAACGCGCCCCTGGTCACTGTCGACCGCCGTCACCTCAAGACCGAGCAGGCGATGAAACGGGCAGGCATCCACCATCGTCTGCAGAGCCGTTGCATCCATCGTCATGCCTGCTCCGGCGACTGCGCACGTCTGCGATTGGCGATGTCCTCGGCGAACGCCTCGGTCAGGATCTCTGACACCCGCTTCCGGTCGACCTTGGCAGCACCGCTGAGCGGCATTGTCTCCGTGAACATGATGCGTCGCGGATGGGCATAGGCCGGACCATGCTCGAGGGCGTATCGCCGAAGCTCCTCCTCGGTGAGGCGTGCGCCGGGTTCGCACATGACCAGTGCCACCGGTACGGCGCCCTTCAGCGGATCCTCGATCGGCACGACACTGGCGTCGTAGACGTCCGGATGACTGATCAGAAGGTTCTCGACTTCCTTCGGGTAGATGTTTTCGCCGCCCGACTTGAACATGTCGTCGACCCGGCCGCGAAAGTAGAAGAAGCCCTCGTCGTCGCGATGGAACAGATCGCCAGTGGCCAGCCAGCCGTCCTTGATCTTTTCGGCATTGACGTCGGGGCGGTTGTGATAGCCCGGCGTCACGCCCGGGTTCCGTACCCACAACTCTCCATCGTGAGAGACCTCCTCGCCGTCGGGGCCCACCAGCTTCACCTCTCCCTCCGGCCAGGCGACGCCGCAGCTTCCCGGCGGGACCGGCCGCCCGTCCACCGGTGCTCCGATCATCACCGGCCCGCCTTCGGTCAATCCGTAGCTCTCCGAGACGCGGCACCCGAACGTCTTCTTGACAGCCGTCAGCAGTTCCTCCTGAACCGGCGCCGAGCCGATCGACAGCGTCTCCAGAGCCGAAAAGTCGAGGCGTTCTATGAGGTCATGCTGCTGCAGGAGCTGCGTGAAGACGGTCGGCACCGCGCCTGCCCGAGTGCATCGGTATCTCGCCAGGGTCTCGAGAAAGCGCCGCGGCTCGAAGTCGGGCAGCAGGACGACCGAGCCGCCAATGTGGAGCATCGGCTTGACGGCGCCCGCCATGGCGTTCTTGTGGTAGAGAGGCACCGCGACGAGCGCCCGGGTCCGGGGCGACATCGGCCAGTATTTCTGGAGAGCGCGGATCCACCACATCTGGCCGGCGTGAGTGAGGATCACCCCCTTCGGCATCCCGGTCGATCCGGAGGTGTAGGGCTGGAAAGAAGGGTGGTCCGGGTCCAGGTCGGGCGGGCTGAAGGACCGGCCGAGGAAACCCGAGATTTCCGCCTCATAGGCCTTCCATCCCGGCGGCGGGGCGTCCAGGGCCACTCGAACCTCGACGCCGAGCAATTCCGCCACGGCGATGATGTGTCGGCTGGCCGAGGGCTCGACCAGGGCCGCCCGGCAATCGGCATCCCGCAGGATGTGCTCCAGGACCGTCGGCCCCAGCCGCGTGTTGAGCGGGACCGGTACGACGCCCGCCCGCATCGCGCCGAACATGATCTCGACGAATTCCGTGCGATTCCCGACGGCCATGGCGAGGCGATCGCCAGCGCGCAGGCCGGCGGCGGCGCACCACGACGCGACCGCGTCCAGCCGCCGCTCCAGATCGCCATAGCGCGTGACGCGCTCCGCATCGCCGCAGAGATCGATGATCGCGATCGCATCGGGCGAGCGGGAAGCCGCCTCATGACACCAGTAGCCGAGATTGTCGCTGGCGACGTCCATCAGTTCACCCTTCGGCGCGTTCCGTGAAGACGAATGTCGTGCCCAGGCCGTCGACGGCCGGCACGACGAGATCGCCATGGGACCCTTGCGACCAGTCGAGGCCCCCCGCTTCGAGCGTCGTCCGGCATTGATCGAGCGACCGGACGGCGACGACCAGGGTGTGCAGCCGCGCGTTACCACCGCCGTCGGGCGGCTCGAGGCCGAACCGGTCGGCATAGGCCTGGTGATCCAGGAAGGCGATCTCGGCCGTCCTCGTGGCGATGTGGACTCCACGCCCATCCAGACGAAGCGCGGTCCCCACGAGCGGACGCCAGCTCTCGGCCGTCACGTCCGGGTTCCCGGTGGTTCCGGCCAGCCCGATGACGGCGAGGGCACCGTTGGGATGGTCCAGGCAGTCCGATCGCCAGACCACGTCCGGCGTATGGTGCTGGCAGACGAAGATCCACGCCCCCTCTATTGCGTCGTCGCGGGCCTGGGTGACCGAGAAAGCCGCCTCGCGAACACCGTCGTGCAGGTCCACGTCACGCGAGAAATCGAAGGCATCGCCGCTTCCGAGACCGCACTGTTCGAGCAGACCGGCAGACACCCGGGCATCGCCCTTGAAGGCAACGCCATAGAGATGATCATCGAGCGCCGCCATCTTGCGGCGCTTGTGCTCGTTCCGCGGTGTCGGCGCCACGACGCTCAGGGCTTCGAAGTACGTGCGGCGGTCGGGCATCATGACCGTCACGTTCGCCGTCCCGAGACCCGCGCCGTGGAGGCCCGGCGGCGTCGGCCTGAACCCAAGGCGACGCAAGCCCTCCCGCCCGTGGTCCAACGATCGGACGAGGATGATCGCGTGGTCGAACTCGTTGAACTGCGGGTCGGGCAATGCGGGTCATCCTAGGTGACGTGCCAGGGCGGAACTGTGTCCACGCCTCCATACGGGCGGCAAGGCACCGGACCATTGATGCCGGCCAGAAAACTATTGCGATCGGCCGGCAGCCGGACGCCACGGGAGCGCCGCCGGCGACCTTGCCAACCGTGTCGGCTGCGGTAGGCTGGGTGGATGGACAGCCAGCTGCCGAGTGGAATCCGCAGGGAAGTCCCGTATCACGAGGTCGTGGGCGGTCGGATAGACACGATCCTCGCGATGTGTGAGGACCGGCGCGACACGTTCGGCACCGATCCCGCCTCAGGCGCTGGCATGTCCCTGTCAGGGAAGGCCGAGTTGCCCTCCGGGGTCCGGACACCGTTGCCGGTCGACATGGGATCCGGCTGTTGGGATTGGTATCGGATATCGAACGACCTGATCCTGTCGGTGACGGACGCGCGCTATCGGACCGACGCCAGTGTCAACACATCCCTCGACGACGTCGTGAAGATCCGCTTTCTGATGGAAGGCGCCATCGACCTCAACTTCGGTGGCCGGCGGGGCGAGGTCGGGCCGAGCGTTCTGTTCAGTTGTCACCCCGCGGCAACGATCGACTTCTACCGATTCCGGCCCTCCTGTCGACAAAGGATGGTGGTTCTCCATTGCCGCCGCCCGTTTTTCGATGCGCTGCTGCACCGTGCCGATGACCGGGTTCCGGCCGGCGCGGGGGCGCGTTTCGTGGACGGGGTCACCCTGCCGCTCGTCCCCGAACTCGTGACCCACATGGCACCCCTGCTGCATTCCCGATCGAATGGGACCCTCGACCCCCTGTACAAGAGCGCGAAGTCCATCGAATTGCTCTGCGCCACGCTGGAATACGCCATCGATGCGCATTCCGACCCGCGGGACCGACGGCAGAACGACCGGCTGATCGTCGAGCGGACCTGCGCGCTCCTTCTCGACAACCTCATGTCGCCTCCCAACCTCGACGAGATCGCAGCGGCGGTCGGCACCAGCCGCACCCGGCTTACGTCATGCTTCCGGCAGGCAACCGGCCTGTCCGTGGCAGACTATGTGCACGAACACCGGATGAAACTCGCCACCTCGATGCTGACCCATTCGCACCTTCCCATCAGCGAGGTCGCCTACCGCGTTGGCTACGATCACCCGGCCAACTTCACGGCCGCGTTCGTCCGCCGCTTCGGGGTGACGCCCCGCAACTACCGTCGCGGCAAGGACTGAACGATCTACCGAGGCGACGGCCCCTTCCAAGGGCGGGCATGGCGGCTGGAGGGCCGTCCCGACGTCTCCATAAGCGGTCCCTTGGGCAGGACCACTTTGCGGCCTCGGCGCGCCGGGGCCGGAGCGCGAAGCTGGAGAGGACTGGCAGACCGCCCATCGGCGACGGTCCAGTCAACCGGCCGCCTCCAGCGCACACCGCCCGCGGCTGCGACGCCGAAGCGGTCCCGCAGATGATCACCGGTCACGACCCCCGATCGCACATCCCGACACGGCGCGACCGAAAGCGGCAGTGCCCGACCGACCGAAAACCACCGCCAGCGCAAAGCGCGTCGCGGCTCCGTCACCCGCCCCGAATCCGCGCGCCGCATCGTTCTCCGCCGCCACAGGAGCAGCCGGGAACGTCCCGGCAGCCGGCGCTTTTGCATGCGGGCGGGGGTACGACGCATGCCAAGGCGACCGCGCAAGCAGATTTCAGAAATGCGGCCGCCGCGATATAACACTTGACAGATTTACTGGGCAAATGGACCATTCGTTACAAACCGGTCCGAGAAACCCGATCCGGCCAAAGCCACCCCATGGCCTCAGGCGTGGGGAAAGGATCTTGCCACAGCTGGGGGACGTTTCATGAGACAGCTAATCCTACCGGCCTTGATCGTGGCCGGCGTTGCCCTGCTCTCTTCACCGGAGAAGGGCGAAGCCCAGGATCAGGGCGGGACGTTCATCATGGCGATGTCGGGCGAGCCACAGAGCCTCGTAGGCTTCCTGGCGACCGATACGAATGCCAGCATGATCGCCAACAACGTCTTCTCGAAGCTGGTTTCGCTGAATCCAGACATGACGCCCAGGCCCGACCTGGCGGAGAGCTGGACCGTCAGCGAAGACGGGCTGACCTATACCTTCAACCTGGTCACGGACGCGCGCTGGCATGATGGTGAACCGGTCACTGCCGAGGACGTGGTGTTCACGGTGGAGGACATCGTTGCCGAGCATTTTCCACGGGCCAGTTCCTGGGTACCGAACGTGGAGAGCGTCACGGCGACCGGGGAGCATCAGGTAAACTTCCAGCTTTTGGAACCCTATGCACCCTTCATGACCCTGATGGGGTCGTCCCTCGGCAGCGGCATGCTGATCATGCCGAAGCACATATACGAGGGCATGGACATCCCCAACAACGAGGCGAACTTTGCCCCGATCGGCAGTGGTCCGTTCAGGTTCGGAAGCTGGAATCGCGGGGCCTACATCGAGTTGGTTCGCAATGACGACTATTTCGTCGACGGCCAGCCGTATCTGGATCGGGTGATCGGCCAGATCGTGCCCGACGCATCATCTCGGCTCTTGGCCTTTGAGCAGGGCGAGATCGATTTCCTGCATATGTACATCCTCCCCAACGACCAGATCGGTCGCCTCAAGGAGGACGAGCGCTTCGAGATCGCCTATGGCGGCAATGGGCCAGCCACGAGCGAGTTTCTCCTCTTCAACTTGCGGGAAGGCCCACTGGCCGATGTGATGGTCCGGCGGGCGATTGCCCATGCCCTCGACAGGGATGCCGTTCGCGATGTGGCCCTGTTCGGTGAGGGCAGGACCGCCACCAGCCACATCAACAGCGCTCTCGAGTGGGTCCAGACCGACGAGTTCGATTACCCGCACGACATCGAGAGGGCGAATGCCATGCTCGACGAGGCGGGCTACCCGCGCGACGGGAACGGCATCCGTTTCTCGATGAGAGGCGTCTGGTCCGGCGGGCGGGATTTCGAATCCCGGGCGGCCGAGGTCATCCGCAGCCAGCTCGAGGAAGTCGGCATCGACTACGTCATCGAAACCTATGACCGGCCGACCTTCATCGACAAGGTCTTCAGGGAGTGGGACTTCGACGCGGCGCATCAGCTCTTCACGACCGGGCCCGACCCGACCATGAGCGTCCCGTCGCGCTACCATACGGATCAGATCCGAAAGGCGCCTTTCGTCAACGCGATGGGCTATTCGAACCCGGAACTCGATGCGATCTTCGCCCGGGAGTACGCGATCCAGGATCGCGCGGAGCGCGCCGAGGCCTGGCGGGAGGCGCAGCGGATTCTCATGGAGGACCTGCCGGCGCTGCCGCTCTTCGAAATGCCGGCCGAGAACCTGGTCTCCTCCCGCTTCGAGGACGCGGTGACGACGCCGTTCGGCTACGTCGAAAGTCGTGCGGAGACGTACTTCCGTACCGACGACTGACCAGGAGGGGCCGGCCCTTTCCGCCGGCCCCCTCCCCTCTCCTCCGCGAAAGAGAAGGCGACCCTGCGCCGTGCGGCAGATTCTGACTGTGTCGTTCGCCCTCTATGTGGCTCGCCGCATAGCGCAGGCCGTTCCGATGGTCTTCGTGATCATCCTGGTCAACTTCTTCCTGATCCACGCAGCTCCTGGCGATCCCGTCGATATCCTGGCGGGGACCCTCGATGCGGATCAGGCGTACCTGGAACGGCTGCGGGAAGAATTCGGCCTGAACGAACCTCTCTGGGTGCAATTCTGGACCTACGTCGGAAAGGTCGTTCAGTTCGACCTCGGCTACTCGTTGAGGTTTCGCCAGGACGTTCTGAACCTGATCCTGGAGCGGATGCCGGCAACCTTCCTGCTGATGGGAACGGCACTCGTGATCAGCAGTGTGCTGGGGACGCTGCTCGGTGTCATCGCGGCCAGAAACCCGGCCGGCCTGCTTGACAATGCCACCACGCTGATCGCGATCGGCGGCTTCTCGATGCCCGTGTTCTGGCTCGGCCAGATCCTGCTCCTCGTCTTCGCCCTGCAACTGCAGCTCTTCCCCGTTCAGGGCATGGTGTCGCTTCGGGCGCCGTCCGAGGGCTTCGATCGCGTGCTGGACATCGCTCACCACCTCGTGCTGCCCGCGCTGACCTACAGCGTCTATCACCTGACGCTGATCTTCCGGCTTACCAGGGTGAAGATGCAGGAAACCATGGATCAGGATTTCATTGTCACGGCGCGTGCCAAGGGACTGACCGAGGGGCGTGTCGTCTATGTCCATGGCCTGCGCAACGCGCTTCTCCCGATCGTGACGATCATCGGCCTGAACTTCGGCTTCATGCTTGCGGGATCCGTCCTGACGGAGACGGTGTTCGCCTGGCCGGGAATGGGACGCCTGATGTTCGAGGGGATCAACGCCCGCGACTATCCTCTCCTGCTGGGCCTCTTCACCGTCATCTCGCTGATGGTCATCGCCGCGAACGTCATCACCGACATCGCCTACGCGATGATCGATCCGCGCGTTGTGTTCCGCTGAGGGGGGATCGACGACGATGACTGTCGATACCGCGATCGGAACCCGGATGCATCCCAGTGCGTGGCAGGTCTTTCGGCGAAACCGCATGTCCGTGGTGGGTCTGTGGCTGCTGGTGGCCTTCGTCGTGGTCGCCTTGCTCGGGTCACTCTACACCCCCTTCGACCCGAACAAGGTCGGCGCCGGCGCGCGGATGGTGGCGCCCAACCTGGACCATCCCATGGGCACCGACGAACTGGGCCGAGACATCTTCAGCCGCGTCCTAGAGGGCATGCGCACATCGCTGCTCGTCGGCCTGTCCGCGGCGGCGATTTCGACCTTTCTCGGTATCGTCGTGGGATCGCTGTCGGGATTCATCGGCCGCTGGATCGACGATGCGCTGATGCGCCTCACCGAGGTCTTCCAGATCATCCCGCGGTTCTTCCTGGCCATGATGCTCGTCTCGTTCTTCGGACCGAGCATCTTCAACATCGTTCTCGCGATCGCGCTGCTCAGCTGGCCCGAACTCGCCCGCGTCGTCCGCTCCGAGTTCCTCAGCCTGAGAAGTCGCCAATACGTCGATGCGGCCCGTGTCGCCGGTGCCTCCGACACGCATCTGGTCTTCGTTCAAATCCTGCCCAACGCCCTTGGTCCGGCGATCGTCAACGCGACGCTGCTGATCGGTCAGGCGATCCTGCTGGAAGCGGGCCTCAGCTATCTGGGCCTGGGGGATCGCAACCAGATCAGCCTGGGGGTGATGCTGTTCGACGCCCAGTACATCATGCGCAGCGCATGGTGGGCCACCGCGTTCCCCGGGATGATGATCTTCGTGATCGTGCTCGCGATGAACCTCCTCGGCGATGGGCTGAACGACGTGTTGAACCCCCGGTCGAGGAACCGATGACATGACCGATCTGGCAACGGACAAGGCCCGCTCCGGGCCGGCGCCCGACATCCGTCCGACCGGAATCCTGGCGGAGATGGCATCCGGAGCCTGCCGGTTCACCGAAGCCGACCGCCACCAGGCCGTCCGGGCGCTCATCGACACGGTGGCCTGCATGATCGCGGCGCGGGAAAGCGACCCGGCGATCGTCGCGACCGAGGCGGTTCGGCGCTGGGGCGCTGGACGGGCGATCACGGCAAGGGGAGACGTCCTGGCGGCGCCATGGGCGGCCTTCGTCAATGGGACCACGGCTCATGCCCAGGATTACGATGACGTGTTGGAGCCGGCGAGCGCGCATGTCAGCGCCGTCCTGGTTCCAGCCTTGATGGCGCTGAGCGCCGAACTCCCCGTATCCGGCACGCAGCTGCTCGACGCGTATCTTGCCGGCTTCGAGGTCATGGCCAGGCTGGGCGAAGCCTTCGGGCTGATCCACTACAGCCGGGGCTGGCACACCACGCTGACGCTCGGCGCCCCGGCTGCCGCCGCCGCGACCGCACGTCTTGCCGGCCTGGACACCGTGGGTACGGCAACGGCGATCAGCCAGTCCATGAGCATGTCGGGCGGATCGAAGCTGCACATGGGCAAGATCGCGAAGCCCGTTCAGGCCGGCCTGGCGGCGAAAGCCGGTCTCCTGGCGACCTCCCTGGCCGAAGCCGGCACCACGACGAATGAGGAGGTGTTCGCGGGCGCTTGGGGCGCCATCGAGATGATGGCCGGCCCCGACGCTCCCGGCTTCATTGGGGATCTCGGCGACCCGGCGCATCCCACCGCGATGTCAGAGTACGGCGTCTGGCTGAAGGCCTATCCGTCGTGCGCCAGCACCCATCGCATCGTGGACGGCGCCCTCGCCCTCGTCCGCGAGCACGGGTTCCGTGCCGCCGACGTGGCCCGGGTCGACCTCACCCTTCCGCTCACCGCCTCGCAGAACCTCATGTTCGACATCCCGACGACACCGGGCGAGGCGCGGTTCTCGGCGCACTATTGCGTCGCCCATGCCTTGATGGAGGGCCACCTCGGCCCCGCCGCTTTCGATCCAGAGCGCCTCTCCCGTCCTGACCTGAAGGAGCTGATGGCCCGGATAAGCCGTCAGGTGACGCCGACACAGCGCGTTGCCGGCGCCGACCTGTCCGATCTTTCTGCGCGTGTCCAAATCGAGCTCGTTGACGGCTCCACACATCGAGCCTGCGTCGAGGTCCCGTACGGACATCCGGGCAAGCCGCTCAGCGATGATGATCTGGATGCGAAGTTTCTCGCCTGCGCCGAGGCGGGGCGGCTCGGGACGGGACGGGCCCGGCGCCTGCTCCAGTCGATCCGCGACATTCGTGCGCACGGCGATCTCTCGACATTCGACTGGTTTGGATCAGGGGGGAAGTCATGACCATCACGCGGGACATACCGGAGCGAACCCTGTTCGCGTCCGACGAGGCACGACGACTGACGAAGGAGACCTTCGTCTTCGACTGCCTGTCGCTCTACTACGTGCTGGACGACCCCTATGTCGAGCGGTGCCTCGAGGGCGGCGTGAACGCGGTCAACATCACGATCGCCGCCGAAGCCGACTTCGACACGATGATCAGGAAGATGGAGACCGCGCTCGAGAAGATCGATCGCCATCCATTGCTGATGCTGGCCACCTCGGCCGACGACTGCCTGCGCGCCCAGAAGGAGGGGAAGCTCGGAATCGTGCCTGGTACCCAGGGCGGCAGCATGATCGGCACGGACCTCTCCCGGGTCGGCCTCTTCTATCGCCTGGGCTTGCGGTTCATCGGCCTGGCCTACACCCCGGCCAATCTATTCGCCGATGGCTGCGGCGAGACGCGCAACGGCGGCCTGACCTTCCTGGGCAAGGACTTCATCGCCGCCGTCGACGAGCTGCCGCTGATCCTCGATCTGTCGCACAGTTCCCATCAGGCCCGCGCGGAAGCGACGGAAATCGCGCGCGCGCCCGTGTGTACCCATTCCAATGCCTATGCCGTCAACCCCAACGACCGGAACACCTACGACGAGACGGCGCGCGCGATCGTCGACAAGGGTGGTGCGATGGGGCTTTGCGGCTTGCCGCGGTCGGTCGCAGCGAAGCATCCGACGCTCAATGACCTGATGGACCATTGCGACCACTACGCCAAGCTTCTCGGCGAGGGCGCCATCGGGATCGGCCTCGATTTCACGGAAGCCTACCAGGAGCAGAAGACCATCATGCCGGAGTCGCGGCGGTGGCGCACGCTGCGTCCCGACATCTTCGGCACGGTCGAGGATTTCGGTTCCCAGAGCTATCCCCGCGGTCTCGAGAGCATCGCGCTGCTGCCGAACCTCACTCAGGCGCTGATGGACCGCGGCTATTCCGAACCGCAGATCCGCAGCATCCTCGGAGGAGCCTGGCTGGACGTGATCCGCCGGTTCGTGGGCTGACCGTCGATCATGTCGGCACCGATCCTCAGCATTCGCGATCTGAACATCGCCCTTCCTCCAACGGCCGACCGGCCGCTGGCGGTGGAGGGACTCTCCTTGGACGTCCTGCCCAATGAGATCGTCTGCATCGTCGGGGAATCGGGGTCCGGCAAGACGATGGCGATCCGCGCCGTCATGGGGCTCCTGCCTGTGCCCCGCGTGAGGCTCAGTGGCGGGAGCATCATGCTCGACGGCGAGGACATCGCCCGCATGGCGCCGCAGCGACTGCGCGAGATCCGCGGTTCCTCCGTCGCAATGATCTTCCAGGAACCGATGACGGCCCTCAACCCGCTGATGACCGTTGGGCTGCAGGTCGACGAGATGATCCGGACCCATCGGGACTGGCCCCGCAGCGAGCGTCGGGCGGAGTGCCTTTCGCTCTTCGAGAAGGTCCGGCTACCCAACCCGGCGGAGATCTACCACGCCTACCCGCATCAGCTTTCCGGCGGCCAGCGGCAGAGATGCATCATTGCGATGGCGCTTGCCCTGCGGCCCCGGCTCCTGGTTGCCGACGAGCCCACGACGGCCTTGGATGTCACGACGCAAGCCAAGATCCTGAGCCTGATCCGTGATCTTCAGAGAGAGAGTGGTACGGGCGTTCTGTTCATCACCCATGACTTCGGGGTGGTGGCGGAGATCGCGGACCGCGTCGGCGTCATGCGCGAAGGAGTTCTCGTCGAGTTCGGCACGCGGGAGGAAGTGCTCTCCAATCCGCAGCATGCCTATACCCGACGGCTGATCGCGGCGGTCCCGAGCCTTTCGCCGCGACCGCGGACAAAGCTTACCGGCGGGCCCGTCGTGCTGGCGGTCGATGGGCTCTCGAAGTCCTTCAACACCGGCAGGCGACTGTTCGGTCGGGCGCGGCAGGTCGATGCCGTCCGACAGGTCAGCTTCGAGGTCCATCGCGGGGAGACTCTCGGCATCGTCGGGGAGTCCGGCTCAGGAAAGACCACGACGGCCCGGTGCGTCATGGGGCTGGAGACCACCAGTGGCGGGCGGATCACCATCGACGGCGAGAATATCGCCGGCCTGTCCGGAGCCAAGCTGAAGCCGTATCGGCGCCGGATGCAGATGATCTTCCAGGATCCGTTCGAATCCCTCAACCCAAGGTTTCGCGTCGACAGGATCATTGCCGAGGCACCCCTGCGGTTCGGCGCGCCGCGAAAGGAGGCCTTCCGCAAGGCCGCCGAGCTTCTGGAGCTGGTCGGCCTGGACCCGGGCGCGGCAAGACGCTTTCCGCACGAGTTTTCGGGCGGCCAGCGGCAGCGCATCGGGATCGCCCGCGCATTGGCGGTCGAACCCGAGATCGTTGTCGCGGACGAGCCGGTCTCGGCCCTCGACGTCTCGGTACAGGCTCAGATCCTGGAGCTCCTCGACGAGCTCCGGAAACGCCTCGATCTGACGATGATCTTCATCACCCACGATCTGCGCGTGGCGGCGGCGGTCTGCGACCGGATCGCTGTGATGCGTCACGGGCAGATCGTCGAATGTGCCCCTGCGGTCGACCTCTTCTCCGATCCTCAGCACGACTATACGCGCGAGTTGCTGCTGGCGGTTCCAGGACGCGACTGGATGGCCGACGGCGCCGGCAGCTTCAAGCAAGCAAAACGACAGGCGGTGGAATGAGCGACGAGGGATTTCCCGTGGTCTTCGGCATCTGCCTGGATGCGGAGGCCCTTTGGACGAACAAGGTTCCCGTGGGCAGCCATCGGCCGGTGCTGTTCTCGCATGGCCGGTACGCGTTGCACGAGGGTCTCGAGCCCTTGCTCGCCCTGCTCTCCACTCATGGCATCCGGGCAAGCTTCTTCGTGCCGGGGATTACGGCTGACAACTATCCCGATGCGCTCCGTCGCATCCAGGATCACGGACACGAGCTGGGCAGTCACGGAATGCATCACGTGACCCCGACCGGGATGGAGCGATCCGAGGAGCGTCGCGAGCTGGTCGAGGGAATCGAGGCCGTCGCCCGGGCTGTGGGCCAGCGCCCCATCTCGTGGCGGTCGCCCTCATGGGAGATCACCGAATCCACCCTCGGGCTTCTCTCCGAAGCGGGGGTCGAGATTTCGGCGAACTTTCAGGATCGCTCGCGCCCGTATCTGCACCCGGCGGTCGGCAGCTCGGTTCCGATCGTGGAACTGCCCGTGCACTGGCACCTCGCGGATGCACCCTATTTCCTCTACGGCGGTCTTCCCGGGCGGGTGATCCGACCGGCGTCGGACGCCGAACGCGTCTGGCGCGAGGAGTTCGACGGCCTTCTTGCCGATCGTCCGGGCAGCTTCTTTCACCTGACGCTGCATGTTCAGCTGATCGGCCATCCCGGCCGCCTCAGGATGCTCGACCGCCTGATCGCGCACATGCGGGGGCAAGGCCCTGTCCGATTCTTGACCTGCAAGGACCTGGCGGACGAGGCCCGGCAAGACCTGACAGCCGCGACGACCGGTCGAGCAGGTTCCGTCGGAGGGTGCTGACATGACCTACTCCTTCGCCGGCATCGTTCGCCAAGGGTTGGCGGGAAATCGGGGCTGGAAGCCCATGTGGAGGGAGCCCGACCCCAAGCCGGAGTATGACGTCGTCATCATCGGCGGCGGCGGGCATGGGCTGTCGACGGCCCACTATCTCGCAAAGGAGCACGGACTGACCAACGTCGCCGTCCTGGAGAAGGGCTACATCGGCAGCGGCAATGTCGGCCGGAACACCACGATCGTCCGTGCCAACTATCTCCTGCCCGGGAACTCGGAATTCTACTCGCATTCCCTGCGCCTGTGGGAGCAGTTGGAGACGGACCTGAACTACAACGTGATGCACTCGCAGCGGGGCCTCTTCAACCTGTTCCATTCCGACGCCCAGCGCGATGCCGCTGTCCGGCGCGGCAACGCGATGATCAACCAGGACGACGACGCCATCGTGCTGGACCGCGAGCAGGTGCGCCGTCGCCTGCCCTTCCTCGACTACGACACGGCCCGATTTCCGATTTACGGCGCGCTCTTCCACCCGCGAGGCGGCACGGCCCGCCACGATGCGGTGGCCTGGGGCTTTGCGCGCAGCGCGGACCGGCATGGGGTGGATCTCATTCAGAACTGCGAGGTGACCGGCATCGACATCGAGAACGGCAGGGTCACGGGCGTTCAGACGACCCGGGGCGCGATCCGGGCGAGAAAGGTGGCCATGGCCGCCGCCGGACGATCCGGACAGGTGGCGGCAATGGCGGGGATGCGCCTTCCGATCGAGTCCCACGCGATGCAGGCCTTTGTGACGGAGGGCCTGAAACCCTTCGTGCACGCCGTGGTGACGTTTGGGGCCGGCCATTTCTACATCAGCCAGTCGGACAAGGGCGGACTTGTCTTCGGCGGCGACATCGAGATGTACGCCTCCTACGCGCAACGCGGCAACCTGCCCCTGGTCGAGCATGTCGCGGACGCCGCCATGACCCTGATGCCCACGATCGGCAGGGCGAAGGTTCTCCGGTCCTGGGGCGGAATCATGGACATGTCCGCCGACGGCTCCCCGATCATCGACAAGACCCCCATCGACGGCCTCTATCTGAATTGCGGCTGGTGCTACGGCGGCTTCAAGGCGGTGCCGGGGTCGGGTTTCTCCTTCGCCCATCTGATCGCGACCGACCAGCACCATGCCCCCGCCGCTCGCTATCGGCTGGACCGGTTCCGAACCGGAGATGGCCTGATGGACGAGCATGGCAGCGGTCCCCAGCACAACCTGCACTGAAAGGCCGCCGATACGGTTGGCGCGCCATCGCGCCGCGGCGAGACCAAGGAAAATCGTCCAGATGCGCGCACTCTGCCCCTACTGCGGCGAACGGGACCTTCGCGAATTTGTCTGTCGCGGCCACGCCGTCGCGCTGGACCGGCCCGATCCCACGGCGGACCTCGACCTCTGGAACGACTACCTCCATCTCCGGGACAATCCAGCCGGGCCGACCCGGGAACTCTGGTATCACCTTCCCTGCAGCACCTGGCTCGTCGTCCATCGCAATACCGTCACCCACGAAATCATCGAGACCCGCCCCGCGATGGAGGCCGCGCCATGAGGGTGGAGGGTCGCGGACACGTCGAGCGGGACCAGACCGTCCGCTTCCGGTTCGATGGCAGGGAGCTCAGCGGTTTTCGAGGCGACACACTGGCATCCGCCCTTCTCGCGAACGGCGTCAGGCTCGTGGGCCGGTCGTTCAAGTACCATCGCCCCCGTGGCATCGTGACGGCCGGTTCGGAGGAGCCGAACGCGCTGGTCACCGTGGGACGAGGGTCCGACCAGACTCCCAACGTGCGGGCCACGGTCCAGGAGATCTTCGACGGCCTGGAGGCCCGAAGCCAGAACCGTTGGCCGTCGCTGACCCGCGACGTCCTGTCGGTGAACGACCTGCTCCATCCCTTCCTGTCCGCCGGGTTCTACTACAAGACCTTCATGTGGCCCCGCGGCTTCTGGGAAAAGGTCTACGAGCCCCTGATCCGACGGGCGGCCGGGCTCGGGGCTCTTTCCGGCGAGCCGGACACGGGGCGATACGAGAGGGCCTGGGCATTCTGTGACGTGCTCGTGATCGGCTCCGGGCCCGCGGGGCTGATGGCCGCGCTGACGGCGGCCAGGGGGGGTGCCGATGTCATCCTCTGCGAGGAAGACAGTCGGCTCGGCGGCCGGCTCCTGTCGGAGACCATCGAGATCGGCGGGATGCCCGGAGCCTCTTGGGTCGAGGCCGTTCGCGCCGAACTGGCCGCCATGACCAATGTCCGGCTCATGACCCGCACGACGGTGACGGGCGCCTATGACCATGGAACCTACTCCGCCTTGGAGAGGGTGGCTCTGCACCAATCCGTCGAGAGCGACCTCCCCCGCGAGGCCTTCTGGCGGATCGTTGCCGATCGATGCATCCTCGCCGCCGGCGCGATCGAGCGCCACATCGCCTTTCCGGACAACGACAGGCCCGGGATCATGGGCGCAGGCGCGGCCCGTTCCTACCTGAACCGTTGGGGCGTGAGCCCGGGGCAGGTCATCACCGTCTTCTGCAACAACGACGACGGGCACCGCACCGCGCGGGATTTCGCGGATGCTGGCGTGGCCATCGCGGGCGTGGTCGACACACGGTCCGACCCTCGGACTTCCGGCGACTACCCCGTCTATTCCGGTGGGGAGGTGGTCGCGACCAGGGGACGCTTCGGCCTGAAGGAGATCACGATACGCCACGACGGGCAGGAACGCAGGATCGAAACCGATTGTCTCGCCGTCTCGGGCGGCTGGAACCCTTCCGTTCACTTGACGTGCCACCTCAACGGTCGACCGGTCTGGCGCGAGGACATCGGAGCCTTCGTGCCATCCGAGAACGCCGTTCCCGGCCTTGAAGCCTGTGGGGCGGCCAATGGCGTCTTCGCCACCGCCCGCTGCCTTGACGATGGCGCCAGAGCGGGATCGACGGCGCTCAAGCATCTCGGGCTCGCCGTGCCCGAGATCGCGGTTCCCGAAGCCGAAGATGCCGCCTACGCCATCTCGCCGTTCTGGCTGGTCGAGGGCAAGGGCCGGGCCTGGCTCGATTTCCAGAACGATGTGACGGCGAAGGACGTCAGACTGGCGGCGCAGGAGAACTTCCGCTCGGTCGAGCACATGAAGCGGTACACGACGCAGGGAATGGCGACAGACCAGGGCAAGACTTCCAACGTCACGGCCCTCGCCATCCTGGCGGACGCCACCGGTCGCTCGATACCGCAGACCGGAACCACGACCTTCCGCCCCCCCTACGCCCCCGTCTCGATCGCGGCGATCGGCGCCGGCGGCGGCGGTCAGGGATTCGCGCCGCAACGCTTCGCCCCCTCACACGCTGCCGCGGTCGAGTGTGGGGCCTCCATCGTGGAGGCGGGATTGTGGTACAGGCCCGCCTACTTCCCGAAGGAAGCGGAGGCAAGTTGGCGGGAGAGTTGCGACCGCGAGGTCACCATGGTTCGGACGCGGGTGGGGATCACCGATGTCTCTACGCTTGGGAAGATCGACATCCAGGGTCCCGATGCCGCAGAGTTTTTGGACTTTGTCTACACCAATACTTTTTCGACCCTGAAGACCGGACGTGTCCGATACGGCCTTATGCTGCGCGAGGATGGGCACGTGATGGACGACGGCACTTCGGCCCGCCTCGGCGAGCACCACTACCTGATGACGACGACGACCGCTGCCGCAGGCCAGGTCATGCAACACCTTCAGTTCGTCCACCAATGCCTGAAGCCGGGCCTCGATGTCCGGATGGTTTCGGCAACCGAGCAGTGGGCGCAGTTCGCCGTCGCCGGCCCCCTTTCGAGAGAACTCCTGAACGGACTCCTGGCGACGCCGATCGATGACGATGGCTGGCCGTTCATGGCCTGTGGACCGGTGACCGTCCACGATGTCCCGGGTCGGCTCTTCCGCATCTCGTTCTCGGGCGAGCATGCCTACGAGGTGGCCGTCCCCGCACGGTACGGCGAATCGCTGTGGCGGCTTCTTCTGTCCCAGGCAAAGGCCCTCGGCGGAGGCCCCTACGGAACCGAAGCACTCAACGTCCTGCGGATCGAGAAGGGGCACGTGACGCACGCGGAGATCCATGGCCGAACGACGGCGTCGGACATCGGGATGGAGCGCATGGTGAGCCGGAAGAAGGACTGCATCGGAAAGACGATGGCCGGCAGGCCCGGCCTCAATGCCCCGGATCGCGAGCAGCTTGTGGGACTTCGCCCGGCGAACGGGACTGGGCGGATCGTGAGCGGAGCGCATCTCTACCCGGCCTCGAGCAGTGCCGGCCCGGACGACGACCATGGCTATGTGACGTCCGCGGCCTACTCGCCGACGCTTGGCCAGCACGTGGCCCTGGGTTTTCTGAAGAAGGGTCGCGAAAGACTCGGAGAAGGGGTGCGCGCCGTCGATCGTCTGCAGGGGATCGAGACCCTGTGCGAAGTGACGCACCCGGTGTTCTATGACCCCGAAGGAGTGCGGCTCCGTGGGTAGGCTGGCTTCGAAATCGCCGTGCGCCGGCATCCTGCCGGTGGAGGTCGAGGGATGCCGGCTCGTCGAGATGCATCCCGAGGCGATCGTCTCGGTCGCGCCCTACCGAGGCCAAGAGGATGCCGTCTCCCGGGCGCTCGACCGGGAGATCGGAGTCCCCTTCCCCGCGCCGAACCGCTTCGTCCAGAAGAGGACCGTGCGTGCGGTTTGGGCAGGTCCCTCGTTGGCGATGGTCATTGGAGCAAGAGTTGAGCCGGCGAATGCCGCCGTTACAGACCAGACCGATGCATGGTCGATCATGCAACTCGATGGCCCGCTGGCCGTGGATGTGCTCGCTCGCCTAGTTCCGGTCGACCTGCGGCTGTCGCGGTTCCAATGCGGCGAGGTCGTGCAGACCTTGCTTCACAAGGTCAATTGCGGGATTGCCCGCGTTCACGAGGCAACCTTTGAGATCATGGCGTTTCGATCCATGTCGAATACCGCGGTCGGCGATCTGGCCGTCGCCATGAAATGTGTCGCTGCGCGGACCAGGATGCCGACGCGGCAGCCGCTCGCCTCGGCGCCATGACGGGCATGGTTGCCCAGACGCCGAATGGCCCTATCCTCTTGGCTCGATAGCGATTGCGGGGCCCAAAGGTATGCGCAGTGTCGTCGACGTCATTTCCGAAAATTACGCCACGCTTCCCAAGAAGCTCCAGGCCGCTGCGAAATACGCAATCGACAATCCCGAGCGCCTGGCCTTCGGGTCGATGCGAAGCGTCGCGGCAGAATGTGGCGTCTCCACACCCACCATGCTGCGTCTGGCCCGAAGTTTCGGCCATCAAAGCTACGAAAGCTTCAAGGAAACCTTTCAGGTCGCCGTAGCCAATGGCAGCTTCAGTTCCCGCGCCCAAGCCCTTCAGGATCCTGGCGAGCAGAGCCCGGAGGACGAATCCCTCAAGGCGCGGATAGAACGCGCGGCGCTGAGGAACATAGACTCCGCTGTCAATCAGAACGACGAAACCACGCTTCGTTCTATGGGCCGGGTGCTTCGCGAAGCCGACATGACCCATATCGTTGCCGCCGGTTCGATGTATTGGCTGGCCACGCATATGGAGGTCACCGGCTCGATCGCTCTGCGCGGGCTCAAGGCTGCGAGGCCCGGCTCGGCGACGCTCGTGGAGACGATTGCCTCGATCACGCCCAACGATGCCCTGCTGGCAATCGCGGTCGCCCCCTATGCCGTCAGCACCGTCGATGCAGTGAAACACGCCAAACGGTGTGGCGCGACCGTCATGGTGATCACCGACCGCAGGAGCTCGCCGCTCGCGCCGCACGCGGATTACTGCCTGTTCGCCTCAACGGACAGCCCGCACTACTATCCGTCTGTTGTCGGATCTGCTCTCCTGGCCGAGATGATCCTGGCCTTTGCCGTCGCCGACGGTCGCGACAGTGAAGAGGCATTGCGCCGCATAAATAAACTCGAGGAGATACGGTTGAACACCGGCGCCTATATCTGACGCCAGCCGCGTCTCCCATAGGATTGGCCGAGACGCGGGCGCCGCGGAGCGGGAAGTTCTCCCGGGCGGCGTCCCTTGTGCCGTTGCGCCGGAACCAGATGGAAATACGGAGGGTTTCGGCAATCCAGACTCCTCTACCTGGCTCCAGCCCGTCTCGCGTGCCGCTGATGACAGCAACCCTCAGTGAAGGCCTCGGCCGACTCACGCGTCTCGCTCCCGGCCCAACGCCGACATGCACACCCCTAGCCCGGATATCTCACGAAGGAAGGTGCATCGGGGTCTGAAATCGGCGAGAGTGTGAGTGCGAACAAACACTTGGCCCGATGTCAGGAGAGCCCCCGATGCGGACACAGTGTAAC